>MDSW01065192.1_pt1 | contig 10082 bp, 18 predicted proteins | sample 811171 | NCBI WGS metagenome assembly MDSW01 (sample SAMN05326641, study PRJNA326480) | marine metagenome | isolation source: seawater | place: Atlantic Ocean: North West | collected 2012
AAACTTATGGAAGGTTCAGCAAAAATTATATCATTCATTGCTAGAGATGAAGCACAACACCTTGCAGTATCACAACACATTCTCAAAGCATATAAAAATCAAGAAAATGATAAGATAATGAATCGAGTTATGAAAGATTGTGAGCAAGAAGTTTATGCAATGTACGAAGATGCAGTTGCACAGGAGAAAGAATGGGCAGAGTTTCTATTCAAAGAAGGTTCAATGATTGGTTTATCTGTACCATTACTTGGTCAATATGTAGAATTTATAGCAAACAAAAGACTTAGAGCGATAGGATTAAATCCAATCTATGATATATCAAGTGCAAACAATCCTTTACCATGGACACAACATTGGTTTAATAGTAGAGGGTTACAGAATGCACCACAAGAAACTGAGATTGAATCATACGTCATTGGTGGTATCAAACAAGATGTGAATGATGATACTTTCTCAGATTTTAAATTATAGAGATAAATTATGCAAATATATGAAAAATTAGAAAGAATTGTTGTTATGTTTACTGGCGGTATTAAGAGTACCGCATTGTTAGATTTTGTTGCAAAAAACAAAGGCGAAGAAGATGAACTAATATGTCTTCATGTTACAGAAGAAGGCAAAAAAACACACGAAAATTTACAAAAAATATGCGACTTCTATGGTGTCGATTTAATAATAGATAAAAGATACGACCCATTAAACGAAAATTATATGAGTATGGAAAGATTGTCTTATAGTATGTGGTTTGTATCAGCACTAGATATGGCATTAAGACAAACTGATAAAAAAATAAATGTTGTTTTTGGTGCAGATTGTGGTTTAGAAAAAATTGCTGATGGAGGCACATTACAATTTCCTATTTTCCCAAAAACACTAGAATTAATTCAAGCATTTAGATTGTTTACAGATTTTGCCGAACCTACATTCAAGGGTGTTCGACAATTCACACCTTTATTGAATGGATTGCCATTAAGACAACAATACGATAGACTTTCGAATGAAGTTAAACAACTAGTCGAACAGATAATCGATGACTCAGGCAGTGAAAGTGAACAAATGCTACTAGAAGATTTAAGGAGGTAATTATGATAGAAATTTTCAGTAAACCAGCATGTCCATATTGTGTAAAAGCAAAGACACTTTGTGAACAACAAGGATATGAATTTGAATATAAAATGTTAGATGAGGACTTTACAAGAGAAGAACTCTTTGAACAATTTCCTACAGCAAGAACTTTTCCACAAATCAGAATAGATGGCCATGCAATCGGTGGATACGACAATCTCTTAGAATGGCATCTCAATAAGTAATGAGAAAAATACAACTATTCATGCCTATTGAAAAAGACCAAGATGTCATTTGTGAGAGATGGAAACATCTACTCAAAAAAATAGACCGTGAATTTTGTGAAGTTCGCACTTACGTTGTAGGTGTGGATTTAAGTAAATCTGATTTACATCCAAAATGGCAAGAAGAAACACTACCGTTTTGTGTGGAAACAAAACCAAATCAACAACCAAAGAAAAAATCTTTTGAATCTATGTGGAAAACATACATCTTAGAACAAGATAAAGCAGAAGACGAATATATACCAGATTATGATTAAATTAGTTTACTATTGCGAAGAACATGATTGCGAAATCGAAGTCAAGTGTAGAGACAATAAATTCGATTTAGAGGCACACCCACCAAAAAAATGCATTTTGACTGGTGCACCTATTGAAGACTTTTATTATGACGAATACGAAGACGATTGATTTAGAAAAAACTATTTGTATAATCAAAGAAAACTTAACGACTGATTTACTCTCTAGAAGTTGGATTAATAAAAACGCTAAACAAAAGATGGCAGGTCATTGTTATCATGCATCAGCAGTTTTACAAGATTTTTTTCCTGAACTAGATTTATACAGAGGTATAGATGAAGAAGGTGAATATCATTGGTGGTGTCAAAAGGGTGATGAGATTATTGATATCACAGCAGAACAATATACAGAACGTGGTCTTACACCACCATATAAAGATGGTGAAAAACAAAGTAGATTAGGTTGGTCATACAAAGACAAAGTTAAAAAACTAAATGAAAGATGTCAGAATCAAATAGAAAACAAACAAACTACAATCTATAGTCATGAGAATTTATAGTAAAATAAGTGCTATGGTAGATAAAGCTGTAGAATATAGTAAGAAATTAGACATATCACATTACGATGCAGATATCAACATCTATAGACTTCCTCCGTCATTTACACAAAAAGGTATCATAGAACACCCTAGACAATTGGAAGGCAAAACTTATTTGTCCATCTATGTCAGATTAGACGAAGAGAGATACATAACGTTAGCACATGAAATGATACATGCCAAACAAATATTAGAAGAAAGACCTATTGATGAAAATGAGGCATACATTATGGAGAAACAACTAGCAAATGATTTATAATCCTGATATGAAACTTCATTTCTTCGATGAACCCTATAAACATGTTCTAATAGAAAACATTATGTTGCCTGAGATAGCAGACGAATTTTTATATAGTGAAACTATCGAAAGATTTTACGAAAAGGTTGGTTTAGAATTTGTTGAAGAGAGGTCTAATTGGAATAATATGAGAATGGATTTTAGACATTTTACCAAACATGTCATAGATGGAGAAGAAATTTCTCTAGACGATGAAAATATTAAAAAATTAATTTATCACGCTAAAGAAGAATCGTTTTCATGGTTACAAAAATGTGCAAACTATTTTGGTGTTATAGATTTACCAGAATTTTTAAGTGACACATATAAAACTGAAAAATTTAAAGAAGAATTTAAAAATGACATGTGTTATAGTGCATATATGCCTGTATCTAAACCCACACGATATGGTCAAGCAATACATAATGATTTCGTATTTAAACCCATATCAGGTATGATATATTTTAGACATCCAGATGATGTTAGTGCAGGTACAGACATGTTTGATAAAGACCGTAATTTTGTAAAATGTGTAGATAACATACACAATACTGCTTTTATATGGCCTAATATAGATGGTGACACATATCATAGACCTGCTTTGAGACAACCATCGCCTTTTCATAGAAAAATTATGAATATCAAGGTCAAACCAAGAAAAGAACTCACGCCTGAAGAGTGGGATAAATTACATAAAATACAGAGAGACCGAAACGAAATTGATTCGACTAGGGGTTGACAATAGCCCCTATTTTATACTATAATACAAGTATGAAAAATAAAGTGAATAGAATATTTGTAGATATGGACGGCGTACTTGCCGATTTCCTAAGAGGTGTAGAAATGCCACAATATCTTGGTGAACCTCTAACTAATGATGATGAAGGACATTCAACATACGATAAAAGAAAAGAAGAATTAACAAACAAGAGATTATTTGCAAATCTACCTCCGATGGTAGATATGTATGACTTGATTGCATACATCAAACATTGTGAATGTCCTTGGGAAATTCTAACTGCTGCTGGTAAAGTGAACAGAGAGTTAGTTGTTTACGACAAAAATTACTGGATAAGAAGATATGTTGACCCTAGTGTAGTTGTTACTTGTACTATGGGTGGTACTCAGAAAGCAGCTTTTGCTGAAGAGGGTGCAGTATTAATTGATGATAGACCAAAAAACATCAAAGCATGGGAAGATGCAGGTGGTATCGGTATCATACATACTAGTGCGAAATCAACAATCGAGAGATTAAAAGAATTAAGAAATGGTGAGAGTGGTGAGTAAGACCTTAATTGGAAATTCGAACTCAAGAAACGGCAGAAAGTCGCCCGCCGTATCATCATTTTAGGTCATCTTTGAGCATGTGCGCCCTAGTTTATTGACCTTAACTATAAACTGAAATTGCGGTCTATTTTTTCGGTGTGGGAGTTTTGACTATAAAAAAAACTCCCCTTTTTTTAAACTATAAATAAAAGTATGAAAACTCTAAAGACTATCTTAGAAAAAATCTGGAATTGGATTAAATACTTATTTACGACACGTTATAAAATTACCGTATCATTCAATAAAGAATACGGTGATGCAGACGATAGGTCTTACATAGTAAAAAAAGTTTTAGTACAGAAAGAAAAGCACTTGAAATTTAGAACGGAAGAAGATAAAATAGTAGAGTACAGAAGTTCAGCTGGACTGAATTATATTATAGAGGATTATGATGGTTGAATTATTATTTTTATCAGGAATAGCTCTAGTTGCATTATTCAGTATTTACCTTTTTTTAGCAAAAAGCTTAGAAGGTACTAAATGCATAACACAACCATACAGAACTAAAAATGGCAAGTTAAGAACTGCCTTAAAAAACAGGAGAAATTACTTAAATTAAAATGAATGATATAGCAGGATTAATGGTAGCATTTTTAATCTCATTTGGTGGATTACTATATTACACATACGATAATTTAGAATACAAGGGATACCCTAGAGTACAAAATTGTACAGGAGAGTGTTACGAAGAATATGTCAGAACACATGGTACAGCAGTAGAAATAGAAATGAAGAAACAAGAACTTGCGAGTGCAGATGAGTTTAGTAGTATCAGAAGTTTATGGGCAGGTTGTGCCGCTTGTCATGGTCAAAATGGAGAAGGTATGGCAGTCTTTCCAGCACTCAAAGGACAGACAGCAGATTATATCATCGACAGATTGACTACATATAAGAATAAAGGCGAAGTCGGTGCTATGTCATCAACCATGTGGGCCCAAGCAGGACAATTATCAGAACAAGACATTGCAACACTTGGCAAATTTATTGAGGTTGAATTAAAATAATGCAACAATTTTTTATAGCAATAATATTGGTACTTGGATTAGGTTCATGGTATCTATACAACGAAAATCAAACACTCACTGCAAATAACTTTAAATTAGAACTTGCAGTCGAAGAACAAAAAGAAACAATGAGAGTAATGCAAGAGAACTTTGAAAAGCAAGGTATAGCATTACAGAATCTATCCAGAAGAAATGCACAAATCGAAGCAGATAAAGACAAATATCTACAAATCTTATCAAAACACAACTTCGAAAAACTTGCGATTGCAAAACCAGGTTTAATGGAGATAAGGTTCAATAAAGGTACAGACGAAGTTTTAAGGGAGTTAGAGAATGATACTAAAGAAATTAGTAATCTTGACAGCACTAGCAGTAACGATTAGTGGTTGCTCAATATTAGGTACAAAGAAAGTAGAAGTTGTCTCGAAACCAGTTCAACTGGATATCATGCAACCAACACTACCAAGAGAGGTATCTTTACAAACTCCAAAATGGTACGTTGTTTCAGAAGCCAGAATTGCAAACCCATGTATTAAAAGATTACAAGACGATGGTTCAATGAAAAGACCAAAGTCTTGTCTACCAGAAGACAGAGAGAATCCAGATTGGCCAGAAGGATATACATATCTCGATAGATTTCTAGATGAAATGAAAGCACAAAACAATGGTGATGTTGTTTTCGTAGGAACTACAATAGGTGACTACAAGAAGATGACAATAAATAATCAAGAAGTTCGTAGATATATAAGAGAACTAGGTGAAGTAATAATTTATTATCGTGATGTAACAATGCCGAATGGTGACAAGGGTGTCGGTATTGAAGTGAAAAAGAATGAAACCAATAAAAACTAGTAAACCAGGTCCAGAATATTATAGACCTGCACAAGGATTTTATAATCATTTCTTTCCTACTACCATATTCAATGGTAGAGTCAATTTAAATCACGAAGAGGTCAGACAACACATAGACCATGTTACATCTAAAATACCTAAGGTGGTAGAAAATATTGATGGTGACCATCTACACAGAGGTAACGACTATACAACTTATTTCTTTCAAGAACTTAAACAGGAAACACACAATCAACCATGGTTCACTTCTTTTGCAAATCAAATGAAAGATTCTTATGTTGAATATCTAAGAAGTCAATTTCATTTAGACATGACAGGTCTTAAAAGAAGTGATATACATTTTTTTGCTTGGGTAAATAAATATTCGACTAAACATTCACACTCAGTACACGACCATGTTAGGTCAAGATTATCTGGCACATACTATCTGACCTGCGAAAATGCACAACCTATCACATTTATAAATCCAGCAAATGTAGCTGTTTTCAATAACGATGTATTAAACAACGACCACCTTGCAGAAGAAGATAGTCAATTTCTTATAAATGGTGCTGGTTCATCTCAGATGGAAGTTAAATTTATGCCGAAAGAAGGCGATTTCCTTTTATGGCCTAGTTATCTATTGCATTATGTACATCCAAGTGATGAATACGAAAACGATAATTATCAGAGATATTCTATATCATTTAATTTAGCACATAATATGCCTTTAGACAACAAAGAACATGGTGATGAATTAGATTATTCATTTCTAATGGAGAATAATGATGTTTGATTATTATGCAAACGAAGAATTATATAAATTTTCTGAGAAGTGGAGTCCAATATATGATGATGTCAACAAGGTTCTTATCATAGATGACTTTTATGCCAATCCAAACGACATATATGACCATATCGAATGTCGACCTAAACCACTTTGGAAATATAATCCAGAACGCAATAGTCAAAACACTAAAGACTACCTTGATTGTCGTATTATAGATAGAAACGGACATCCAGGCAGAATATATTACGCAGAACACGAAAGACTTTTAAATCTATGTCGTCAATATTGGTGGAAAGGTCACTACGAATGGTCAAATGTATATGAATTTAATTGTTTCAAAACAATAAATGTTGATGATAAACAAATACAACATTATCCACACATCGATAGTGAATTGCAATGTCCTGATGAAACATCTGTACTCAATATGTTAGTTTACATGGATAAAGAAGAAGACGGTGGTACAGCAATATATCGTGGAGAATGGATAACAAACGATGAACAAATGAATCTTATGTATCCTGTTCATGAAAGATTTAAACTAGACCATGTTATACCTGCAAAATTTAATAGATGTGCTATTTTTCCAGGTAATCGTATGCATGGCGCTTATATTGATGATTATAGTAAATATAAAGAAAACTGGAGATATACGAAAGTTACATTCTTTCATCCAAAAAAATAATGTCTGTTGGTAGATGTAGTACATGTGGTAAAACACTTGATTTATATAAAGTGAAATATCACACACCACAAAATGAACCACCAGTACATATTTTTTGTGATGCATATTGTAGTAATGATTGGTATTTAAAAAATAATAAAATAAATAAAAATTTGGTTGCAAAATCAAATAATTAATTATATAATAAAATTATGGGTTGGTTAAATTTAAGTAGTAGTATTCGTTACACACCACACGGTAAAAAACGCAAGACTAAAGCATTTACAAAGAAATCCAAACGTACTAAATATTCAGAGTTAATTTCACAACAACAAAAAGTTTACGATGAAGTGATGAAAGAAATTAAACAAGAATATCCTTCATATGTATCTGATGCACGTGGTAATCTTACACCAAAAAAAGAACCAATGCAGTATACTGGTGAAAGAAAATTATTGGGCATAGCTGCGATGCATAAATCAAATCTAGTGCCTGTTTTTGAAGAAGATGAAAATTATGCCAAAGATTTGGCGAACATGAGGAGATAAAATTATGTCGATGAGTATTGTTACATCTATTGCGAAAAGTGATACAACTAAAACGTTGAAAGATGTGAGAAGGTTAAAAACATCTCTTGATAGAGAGCATATCACTGAGAAACAAGGATTTGGTGCATTCGAATTTGTTGTAATATCTGATTACGACAAAGAAGAATTTGACTCAGTATGGGGAAATGCAGGTAATTATAGATTTATACCTGTTGAACAAGAAGAGATGCATGACCCTTCGTTTATGCAACGTCATATCTTTAATAATTTATGGTCAGGTACAGGCGATAGAATGGTCTATATGGACCCTAAAGTGCATGTTCAAGGGTTGACCGCTATTTTAATGTACAAATCACCACCTGATAGAGGCGACTCAGGTCATTGTGACTTACCTATGTCTCAAGAAATCAAAGATAAACTCAATAATGAAGGTGCAAGTGGTATTGTTGCAGTCAAAAATTGGGCAAATCTAGGTGACACTGATTATTTTCCATTCTTTTACATGTTCTCATACGGTAATTTAAAACACGAATCTCTTCAGTTGAAAGACATTGAAGAACAAAAAAAATATCCAACGTTTTGGCATTGGGTTGAGTCAAGAAATGATTGTGTTATCGTTGACCAAGAAATTGGTGTTGCAGGTCCTTACTTCGTCAATAACGAAGCAGAAAACATGAAACTCAATCAAGCATGGGATGACAATGTTGCAAGTCTTTACAACGCAGAACCATCTTTATATACAAGAGCAGAATTAGGTGGAGAACCTGATGCATTGTATTTGAGTTATGGTCACGACTACAGAACCTTACAAAAACAAGTCAGTGTTCTGTACTTTGTTGGTGATGAAGACCCTAGTTCTGACCGTTATGCAGAACTCTGGTTAACAGGCGTAGAATAAAAAAAAATATATCCAGTGAAATCGTAGGATAGAATATAGAGTCGATTGACGTCCTTCCGCTCGGAACAAGTTAGGAAAACATTCACATATAACTAACAGAGTAAATTGTCATTAAGGGAACTTTTGCAAGAGTTCCCTTTTTTTTAGCTGATTTTAATAAAATAACTCGATTGGTCAGTTGCAGAAGAACCGTAATTAAATAATGCAGTAGCGAGATTATTTCTTGCTGATGCTTGACCTGAATAAACACTATCTAAAAATGCAATGCAGAGAGCCTTACTATTTTTAAATCCTTGGTCTTGTTTATTATATAATGTCGTGAATTCTTCTTGAGTCAGTAATTTCTTACTCGGTGAACTATTTTTATTATGTCGTTGATATCCTTCCCAGAGATACGTAAACATTTTTTCGTCTTTTTTATATTTGTTGAGAAAACTTGTTTCGTTTTTATATAATTCATTAAATTTCTCTTGTAACAAATAAAAATTAACGTTACCTCCCCCTATTTTACCACCTGCAGCTGATGACCCTTTTATTTCACCTTGCCAAGACGTTGTTTTATTGAAGTTACGAAACTGAATTTGCACACCATTGATTGTGACATAGATATCAATTGATTTAAAGAACTCACCTGTTTGCCCCCATGACCATTTGTACCATTTAGTATTAGGTAATGCGATTCGGTTGAATTCAGTGATTTTTCCGCCTGATTTACCAAGTTTTTTGAGCGAAATTCCAAGACATTTTCCATCATCTGCAAGTTTCTGGACCTTTGTTTTGAGTTCACCCCATGATGTACAACCCTTTAAAGGTGTCTCACTCTTTGATAATGTGGACATCCAGATATCGCCTGGGTTCCATTTATCATGTGAGAATGAACCTGGCGCCTGCCTATCATTCGAAGCTGCATCACGTTTTTGTACTGCTGATTTCTCTTTATATAAATTCTTCATGAATTTACTGCCTCGATGAAAGTAGACTTTACCTGAGAATTTACTTTTATATGCAGAATAAATTATATTACTGATACGAATATATTGTTGTTCGTCTATCCATGCTTGTGTGATTTCTTTATAACATTCGTCAATACTTGCATCAGCATCAACATAAGAAGTGACATTACTTTTTTTTAATTCTGCAAGAGTAGGTAAAACCTTTAATGTTGTCTTTGCAACGTTGAATTGATACGAACAAACGTAACACTGCATACACTCTTGAATTTGTGTTGCCCTTGCGCCTGCACCACTGCCTGTGCCTCCGCCCATTTCGGGTGCTTTAAATAACTTTGATGTTCTCAGAGTCAGAGTTTTAGAACCTTGACGATAGGTGACTTCTCCGTGCGCCTTATCACCCTTAGGAAAAGAAACACTCTCTACGAGAAACCCTGCACCTGTGCCATTTGCAGTCGTATAGAATTTAACCTTATCACGTATCATAAAACGAATACAATCAGCACGTGACGAACCTGCATAAGGACCTGCTGATGCTTCTTTTTTTAAGTCATTTGCTGAGAGTAATGCCATAGTACTATTTATACCATAACACGAATCCGTAGACACT
>MDSW01029193.1_pt1 | contig 10081 bp, 11 predicted proteins | sample 811171 | NCBI WGS metagenome assembly MDSW01 (sample SAMN05326641, study PRJNA326480) | marine metagenome | isolation source: seawater | place: Atlantic Ocean: North West | collected 2012
ATTTAATGAAATATTTCTAGTACAAAAGAAAAGAGTACATAGGGCTTTATTAAACTCTACCTCAAAAGAAGTTTTGCACTTTGATAATGTCATAAAGAAAATAATTAATGATAGAAAATAAATTTCATATCCTAGTAGTTGATGATGATGAAGGTATAAGAAATTTAGTTAAGAAATATCTTGATCAATACAATTTTCTGGTTTCAACAGCGTGTGATGCAGAGGACGCCCAAAAAAAAATTGAAATAGTAAAATTTGATTTGATTATTCTAGATGTAATGATGCCTGGCAAGGATGGATTACAATTTATAAGTGAAAATAAAAATAAAATCTTTACACCGATAATCTTACTGACTGCAAAAGGTGAACCGAGTGAAAGAATTGAAGGGTTAGAAATAGGAGCAGACGACTATTTACCTAAACCATTTGAGCCCAAAGAATTATTGCTTAGAATAAAAAATATTATCAGTAAAACAAAAATTATTTTAGAGAAAAAAATATATCAATTTGGTAATGCAAGCATTGATTTAGATAAGATGTATGTGTTTAAAAATGATAAAGAGTTCAAAATAAATCATACTGAAAAAGTTATACTTCAAAAAATGATATCTTCTCCAGGAAAAATATTTTCAAGAGACAATATAGGAAAAATAATTAAGCTTGATAAGGAACGATCAGTTGATGTAATCATTACTAGATTAAGAAAAAAAATTGAATCAGATCCAAAAAAACCAAAATATTTGCAAACGATAAGAGGTGAAGGATATGTTTTATGGCTTGAATAGGTTTATAAAAAATTTACTACCTAAGCAGTTATTTTATAGAGGATTATTAATTGTAGCAGCACCCACAATTATTTTACAAATAACTATTTCAGTTGTTTTTTTTGACAGTCTATGGATTAAAACTAACAAAGGAATGACAAGAGCGCTTGTATCGGAAATAAAAACATTCATAAATGCTTATGATAACGATGGTGCTGACAAGGAATTCGTGCTTGATTTATTTAAATCTTCATTAGATTTCAATGTAAAATTTGAAGAAAACAAAATAATACCTCAAGAGGATCTTGAGAGATGGTTTAGTCCAATGGATAGATCATTGAGAAGAGAACTTAAATCAAAAAAGTTTAACTATTGGTTTGATACAACTTCATTTAAAGATTTAATTGATCTTAGAATTTCATACGAGAATGGTTATTTTCAATTTTATGTTCCAAGAGAAAGATTGATTACCACATCAGCAAGATTGTTTGGATTATGGATTACCCTTCCAGCTATTTTAATAATTTCTATTGCGATAATTTTTTTGAAAAATCAAACTCGTCCAATTATTAGACTTGCAGAAGCATCAGAGAAATTTGGAAAAGGCGGAAAAATTGAAGAGTTTAGACCCTCTGGCGCTCTTGAGATTAGAAAAGCTGGCTATGAATTTGATAAAATGAGAAAAAGAATAAAGAGACACTTAAACCAAAGATCAGAAATGCTTTCGGGAATTAGTCATGACTTACGAACTCCTTTAACCAGAATGAAGTTACAAATGGCATTTATTAGTGACAAAAATATCAGCAAAAAACTATCAGAGGATATAAATGAGATGGAAAAAATGCTTAATGAATATCTTCAATTTGCAAGAGTTGGAGCTGATGAAAATACAGAAACATTTGATTTAACTGAACTAATAACGTTAATTTTGAAAAAATATAATAATCAAAAAATCAAATTTGAAAAAGAAAAAAGGATCTATTTTGATGGAAGAAAGGGACAAATTGAAAGATGCATAAACAACTTAATTAATAATTCAATAAAATATTCCGATAAAATAGAAGTTAAATTAGACAAAGTTAAGAATAATATATTTTTTTCTATTGATGATAATGGGCCTGGAATACCAAAAAATGAATATGAAAATGTTTTTAAACCTTTTTATAAAATTGATAAAAGTAGAGCTGAAACTAAATCGAGTGTAGGTTTAGGTTTATCAATATCCTCAGATATAGCAAGGTCCCACGGTGGCAATATTAAGCTTGAACAGTCGAAATTAGGAGGACTTAAAGTTAGGATTTTTTTACCTTCTTAGTTTTTTTTTTGCTGGTTGATAATTTTTTTTCTAAAATTTCGATTCTTTTTTTAAGTATGTCTGTTTCCTCTTTGCTAGTTAATCTCATATTAAATATAAATTCATCTCTTTTAGATTTTAAAACATTCGAGATCTCAGATGATAAATCTTTATAATTAACAAGTCCTTTTTCAACTAATTTAGCTAATTGGTCCAGTAAAATTTTCGATTTTGACATGTATCTATTTTTTTTTTAAGTATATAGATTTATAATAATTTTTAACCAATGTTTACAAATAATTTTGACCCAGTAGCCTTTAATATTCTATCGATTGAAATAAGATGGTATTCTTTAGCATATATTTTCGGCATTATAATAGGATGGTATATTTGTAAAAAAAGGTTATCAAATGATGAAAATCTGTCCAAAAAATTTGACGATTTCATAACTTTTTTAATTATTGGATTGATAGCTGGAGGGAGATTGGGCTATGTATTTTTTTATAATCCAGAATATTTTTTTAATAATCCCTCAGAGATAATTATGATTTGGAATGGAGGAATGTCATTCCATGGAGCAGTTCTTGGCATTATTATATCTAATTATTTTTTTATAAAAAAAAACAATTTAAAGTTTTTCGTTTTTTTAGACTATATTTCTTTAGTGGCACCTATAGGATTATTTTTAGGACGAATAGCAAATTTTATTAACTCTGAACTTTATGGCAAAAAAACAGATTTTTTATTTTCTGTAAATTTTTCAAAAATTGATCAATCTCTAAGACATCCTTCTCAACTATATGAAGCTTTTTTTGAAGGGGTAATTCTATTTATTTTATTAAATTTTTTTTTCAAAAGATTAAAAAATATCCAAGGCATTACATCAGCCTTATTTTTAATATTTTATTCAATTTTTAGATATTCAATAGAATATTTTAGAGAACCCGATGCTCATCTAGGCTATTTAATATTTAATCTGACAATGGGACAGTTGCTTAGCATACTTTTTTTTATAACTGGTATAATTATTTTAAATGGCAAAAGAGCAGATGCAAATTAAAAAATCCCTTCCTATAGATAAATATATTGAATTTGCCTTGTACGACAAAAAAAGAGGGTATTACATGAAAAAAAATCCTTTTGGGAGCGAGGGTGATTTTATTACAGCTCCAAATATATCTGTTTTATTTTCTGAGATGATAACTATTTGGATAATAAATTTTTGGAGAAGTTTGAAAAAAGAAAAATCAATAAATATTATTGAATTAGGTGCGGGAAATGGTGAGATGACTTTTCAAATTATTAAAACAATTCAAAAACTAAAATTATACAACAATAAAATTGAATTTTATATTTATGAAAAAAGTCCATTACTAAAAAAAATACAAATGAAAAAATTAAAAAAACTAAATGTAAAATGGATTAATCGCTTCAATCAGTTGAATAAAAATACCAACTTGTTTGTATGTAACGAATTTATTGACTCTTTTCCTATTAAGCAATTTTATAAAAAAAATAAAAAATGGTTTGAAAAATATATTAATTTGAAAAATAAGAGTTTTGAATACAAGAAAGTCAATATTTACAAAATTGAAAATAAATTTAATCTTAAAATGTCTGATGGACAAAATATTATTGAATTTTCTCCATTATTATATCGAACACTTAATGAAATCTCTACAGAAATTAAAAAAACAGATGGAGGTATCTTAATAATTGATTACTTTGGATATAATAAAAAAATGAAAGATACTGTTCAGAGTATAAAAAATCATAAAAAAAACAGCATATTTAAAAATGTTGGAGATGCAGATATAACTTATGTTCCTAATTACAATTTATTTAAAAGTATGATTGAAACTTTTGACCTTAAAATAGGAGGAGTTACCACACAAGGTGCTTTTCTTTCTAAACTTGGTATAAAAAATAGAGCCGAGAATTTGTCTAAACAATCAAGATTCTCTGAAAAAGTAAACATTTATTTTAGATTAAGAAGATTGATAGATCCAAGACAGATGGGAGATTTATTTAAGGTAGTTTTTGTGTGTAAAAAAAAAAATAATTTTAAATTTGCACTTAAATGATCTTATCAAAAAAATTGAAAAAATATAATTTTATAAGCCACGGTTTTTTTGGATCCGGAGGTGGTATATCAGATGGAATTTATAAAAGCTTAAATTGTGGATTTGGCTCAAACGACAAAGATTATAAAGTCAGAGATAACATAAAATTAGTAAGTAAAAAAATAGGTTGTCAATCTAATAAAATTATATTCAATAATCAAATTCATAGTAAGAAAATTTTTTTTTTTAAAAAAAAAATTAAAAAAAGACTTAAAGGAGATGGTGCGTTAACTAGAACGAAAGGAGTTGCTTTAGCTGTTTTAACAGCAGACTGTGCACCAGTGATGTTCCTTGATATAAAAAAAAAAATTATTGGAGTTGCTCACGCTGGATGGAAAGGAGCGTTAAAGGGAATTATTAAAAATATGGTCTCCTGCTTTATTAATAATGGGAGCTCAAAAAAAGACATAATAGTAGCAATAGGACCAACGATTGATAAAAAAAGTTATGAAGTTAAAAATGATTTTAAAAAAAAATTCTTAAAAAAAGATTTAAAAAATGAAAAGTTTTTTGTTAGAAAAAAAACTAAAATATTTTTTCATCTTCAAGGGTATATAATTGATCAATTAAATGGTGCTGGGATAGACCAGATCGACGTTATTAAAAAAGATACTTTTAATATAAAAAACAATTTATTTAGTGCAAGAAGATCACTGAAAAATGGTTTTAACGATTATGGTAGAAATATATCTATAATTATGATTAAATAAGGTACTCCTCAGAAAAAATGAAAATTATAACTGGTAATAGTAATAAAAAACTCAGCCAAAAAATTTCAGTTTTTTTAAAAAATAGACTAGTTAACTCAAGTATAAAAAAATTTGCAGATGGAGAAATTTATATAGAGATTAACGAAAACATTAGAGGTAACAGCATATTTGTAATTCAATCTATATCTTCACCAGCTAACGACAATTTAATGGAGTTGTTATTATGTATTGATGCACTAAAAAGATCGTCAGCTAAAAATATAACAGCTGTAGTTCCTTACTTTGGTTATGCAAGACAGGATAGAAAAGTTGTTCCAAGAACTTCCATTTCAGCAAAACTAGTGTCAAACCTTATAACCAAAGCGGGCGCCGATAGAGTTGTTACGGTTGATTTGCACTCAGGACAAATTCAAGGTTTTTTTGATATCCCAGTAGATAATCTTTTTGCAACTCCAATTTTTGCAAGACATATTAAGAAAAAATTGAAAACAAAAAATCTTATTTGTGTTGCACCAGATGTTGGGGGCACTGCTAGGGCTAGGGCTTTAGGAAAAATGCTAAATGTTGGACTGGCAATTGTTGATAAAAGAAGATCAGCACCAGGAAAATCATTAGTAATGAATGTAATCGGTAATGTTAAGAATAAAACATGTATAATAGTAGATGATATTATTGACTCAGGTGGCACTATAGTTAATGCAGCTAAAGCTCTAAAAGATAGAGGAGCAAAAGAAGTTCATGTATATGTTACACATGGTGTGCTCAGTGGTGATGCGGTTAATAAAATATTGAAGTCTACAATAAAAAATTTAATAGTCACTGATACCATTGAAAGTAGTAATAAAGTTAAAAAAGCCAAAAATATTGAGGTATTATCTATATCAAACTTGGTAGGTGAAGCTATTAAAAGAATTTCAAATTCTACCTCTGTATCTGATTTATTTAAATAACACTTGTAAATTTTATTATCTTAAGTTAAAAATCGAAAAAATTTATGAATACAATACAAGCAAGCTCTAGAAAAACTGAGACAAGGGGTCAGACAAATAATTTAAGAAAAGAAGGATTTGTGCCAGCTATTGTTTATGGTGGCAAAATTGAAAATCAAAAAATTTCAGTAAATAAAAAGGAAGTAAATATTTTAATTCAAAATGAAAACTTTTTATCTAGTGTAATTTCTTTAAAATTAGATGGTAAAGAAGAAAGTGTTCTTCCAAGAGATGTTGTATTTGATGTAGTAAATGATGAACCAATACACATGGATTTTTTAAGGATCGTAAAAGGTTCAAAAATTATTTTAGAAATTCCTGTCAAATTTATTAATAATGATAAATCCCCAGGTTTAAAAAGAGGTGGAGTGCTTAACATTGTTAGAAGGAAAGTTGAGCTTAAATGTAGTACTGAGAATATACCAACTGAATTAGTTGTAGATTTAGACAATCTTGATATAGGATCAAGTATAAAAATATCATCAATAAATTTACCTGAGAATTGTTCACCAACAATTCAAGGAAGAGACTTTGTTATAGCAACTGTTGCGGCTCCAACTATTGTTAAAGAACCTGAAAAACCTTCAGAAGAAGCTACTGCTGAGGGAGAAGCGGCAGAAGGAACTGATGGAGCAACTACAGCAGAAGCGTCGGACAAAGATAAAAAAGAAGGTAGTGAAAAACCTAAAGAAGCTGACAAAAAAGATGATCCAAAAAATCCGTCAGAAAAGAAATAGTGATTTTTAAATATATTAATTAAATTATGCTACTTTTTGTAGGATTAGGTAATCCAACTCCGAACAGTGAAAATAATAGACATAATATAGGTTTCAAAATTATAGATTCTATTAATAAAGAATTTGGGTTGTCTAAACAAAAACCAAAATTTAAAGGACTTTTAACAACAGGAAGTATTGGAAATCAAAAAGTGTATGCAATTAAACCTTTAACGTTTATGAACAACTCAGGGATTTGCATTAGAGAATTGTTAGAATATTTTAAAATTGAACCAAACAATGTCGTTGTATTCCACGATGATCTAGATATTGAGTTTGGAAAAATAAAAGCAAAAAAAGGTGGTTCTGATGCTGGACATAATGGAATTGCATCAATAGATAAATTTATTGGAAAAGATTATTCAAGGGTAAGAATAGGGATAGGAAAGCCTGATAAAAAAATATCAGTTTCAGATTATGTACTTGATAATTTTAATGAGGACGAACAGAAAAAACTCGAAGAAATTACAATCAATATAACTGAATACCTTTCTATGCTTATTGATAAAAAATTAGACTTATTTTCAAGCACCGTTAATAATAAGTAATGGGATTAAAATGTGGTATAGTTGGTTTACCAAATGTTGGTAAATCAACATTATTTAACGCGTTAACTAACTCAAGTAAAGCACAAGCAGCAAACTTTCCATTCTGCACGATTGAACCAAATATTGGGGTTGTACCAATTCCTGATGAAAGACTTGATAGATTGATAAAAATTTCGGAGTCAAAAAAAAAAATACAAAATACTATCTCGTTTGTAGATATTGCCGGCCTAGTTGAAGGCGCATCAAAAGGTGAAGGTCTTGGGAATAAATTTTTATCTCATATAAGAGAGGTAGATGCTATTATTCATTTAACAAGATGTTTTGATTCCGAAAATATTCAGAATGTTAACTCATCAGTTGACCCGATAAGAGATATGGAAATTATTAAAACAGAAATGGAGCTTGCCGATATAGAGTCGATACAAAAAAGAATAGATAAAAAAAATAAAAAAAATCTTAATGAAGATGAAGCAAAACTTCTTGAAATGGCTCTAAAATATATTAACGAAGAAGAAAATATCAAGAATTTAGAAGATCATTTCGAGCTTCAAGAAATTAAAAATTGTGGGTTATTGTCCACTAAACCAAATATATACGTTTGTAATGTAGATGAAAAAAGTCTTCCCAATGGAAATAAATATACCGAGTCATTTATAAAAAGATATGGTGTAGAAAATACAATTCTTATATCAGTGGAAATCGAAAATCAAATAAATCAATTAGAGGAGTCTGAAAAAAAGAATTATATGGAAATTCTTAAAATTAAAGATACTGGTTTAAATAGTTTAATAAAAAAAAGTTTTAAACTTTTAGAATTAGATACTTTCTTCACGTCTGGACCAGAGGAAACTAGAGCTTGGAATATTAAGAAAAATTCTACCGCACCTTATGCTGCTGGAATTATTCATACAGATTTTCAAAAGGGATTTATAAGAGCCGAAACTGTTTCTTATAAAGATTTTGTGGAAAATAATGGTTGGATAAATTCAAAAGCGAATGGAAAAATGAGGCTAGAAGGCAAAGATTATATTGTAAAGGATGGAGATATTTTAAACTTTCGTTTCAATACGTGACCAAATTTTTTTCATCGTAAAATAAACTAAGATTGTAAGAATTATCAAATATATTATAGCTCTAAATCCAATTTTGTGTCTTGTTTCAAGAGATGGTTCTGCAGCCCACGCCAAAAAAGTTGTGACATCTTTAGCCATTTGATCAATAGATGCTTTTGTTCCGTCGTTGTATTCTACTAAATCCTCCATTAAAGGATTTGACATTCTTATTTTGTTTCCTGTCATGTACTTGTTATAATAAACACCATCATCTAAACTTATTCCCTCTGGTGGTTCCTCATATCCCATTAAAACAGAATAAATATAATCTGCCCCACCTTTTCTGGCTTTAACTAAAACAGACATATCCGGTGGATAGGCGCCTCCATTTGCTGCAGCTGCCTCTTTTTCATTTGAGTATGGATTGACAAACTTATCTGACAATCTTGCAGGTCTAGTATACATTTCACCATCATTATTTGGTCCATCAGTAACTTCAAAGTTTGAAGCTATAGCTTTTGCTTCCTCCACTGAAAATTGTGGTCCACCAGGTTCAGAGAGATTTCTATAACTTAAATATTTCATAGAATGGCATGCTGCACATACCTCATTGTAGACCTGATAACCTCTTTGAAGAGAGCCTCTATCAAATTTTCCCAAGAAACCTTTGAAACCCCAGCCTGGACTTAAAGGTTTGGCGCCCTCCTCGGCTGCATTCAAATTTATAGTTGCGGTAAATGAAAAAAATATAATTAAAATACTTAAAAATATTTTTTTCATATTTTGTCTTTTTTATTTTTGACAAAAGATGGATTGTAACTCCCTCCCAACACCGGATCTGTTAAGCTTAAAGGTACTTCTAAAGTTTTTTCCTTATAACCAAGGATTGGAAGTATGATTAAAAAGTGGGCAAAGTAATAAGCAGTACCTATTCTTGCAATTAAAAGATATAATCCTTCTGCGGGCATAGCTCCAACGTAACCAAGTATAAGAACATCTGCGATTAAGAACCAGTAAAATTGTTTATATAAGGGTCTGAATATTGTAGATCTCACCTTTGAGGTGTCTAACCATGGAAGAATAATTAATACAAAAATAGCACCAAACATTGCTATTACTCCTAATAACTTATCTGGAACAGATCTCAAAATCGCATAAAAAGGTAGAAGGTACCATTCAGGAACAATATGAGCAGGTGTTACCAACGGATTCGCTTCAATATAATTATCTGCATGTCCTAAAATATTTGGGGAAAAAAACACAAAAAATGCAAATATGATTAAAAAAATTAGCAAAGCAAACAAATCTTTAATTACTATATAAGGGTGAAATGGAACAGTGTCTTTAGATGGTTTTTTTAAATCAATTCCAATTGGGTTATTGTTGCCAGGTACATGTAAAGCCCAAATATGCAATACAACTAAACCTAAAATTAAGAAAGGAATTAGATAATGTAAGCTAAAAAATCTTGTTAGTGTTGGATTATCTACTGAGTACCCTCCCCATAGCCAAGTGGTAATACTCTCACCAACCAAAGGAATCGCGCTAAACAAATTTGTTATAACAGTTGCTCCCCAAAAACTCATTTGCCCCCAAGGTAATACATAACCCATAAAAGCAGCAGCCATCATTAAAACATATATAATCATTCCTAATATCCATATAATCTCTCTTGGAGATTTGTATGATCCATAATAAAGAGATCTGAATATATGAATATATACTGCTAAAAAAAACATTGAAGCACCATTAGCGTGAACATATCTTATTAACCAACCATAATTTACATTTCTCATTATATGCTCAACACTACTAAAAGCTAAAT
>MDSW01213784.1_pt1 | contig 10081 bp, 8 predicted proteins | sample 811171 | NCBI WGS metagenome assembly MDSW01 (sample SAMN05326641, study PRJNA326480) | marine metagenome | isolation source: seawater | place: Atlantic Ocean: North West | collected 2012
CAAGGAGGGAAAAAAGGCCGTAGCTGAAAACCGCAATCGAAGCGTGCAGCTCAATCCAGGGATCGGCAAAAAGCCTATCGAAGCCCGGAGCCTTCCAGTAGGGCGCGTCGAGGAAAGGAAAGGAAAGGGAGGCCCAGCCGCCGATGAAGGCGATGCCGGCGCAAAAGGAGCCCAGGAGGTTGAGTTTCCAGACAAGTCGGAGTATGAGGAAGGCTAGGATTAGCGACCAAAGGATGAACTGAATCCGTTCCATGGTGTTGCCCAACGGACAACCATGAGCTTCCATTCCTCTCAGGTAGAGGCCCCGGGTCTGGAAGAAAAAACCAACCGCTATCGCTAGGAGGGGAAAGTGGCTCCAGAGACGGGCCTTGAGGGCGGAAGTCTTGAGCATTCCCAGAAAAAGGGAAAGCCCGTAGAGAGCTCCCGCGCACCAAAGCATTTCTCGAACTTCGTGAAGGAACATTTTGTCTGCAGGCTAGCGGTCAAGAGGGGCCAAGTCAAAGAGGGAAAGGAGCTTAATCCAAATCCTCGGGCAGGGGGGAAAGGCAATTGGGTAGGGCGGGGCCGGTCAGGTGGGCGCCGGAAAAAAACAGGCCGGGGTTTGACTGCTTGAGCCTTTCGGCAACTCTTTTGCGTTTTTCGAAACCGGCATCGGGCAATGGTATGGCCCGCTTCCATGTCCTGATGCGCTGAAAAGCGGGAGAGCTCTTGATTCCAAGCAAGGAGGACAGGTCGCGGGTGACCGCTTCATGAATGGCATCGTCTTCCCGTAAGGCAAGGTCAGGATTCCTCTCTCCCCCCACGAAGGTGGTGAGCAGAACCTTTCCCTCGGGAGCCCGACCGGGAAAGAGGGTACTGGAAAAGAGGGTTCCGAGGATATTCATTTCCTCAATTTCGGGAACGAGAAAACCGAAACCATCAAGGGGATGGGACAGGTCTTTTGCGTCATACCCATGGTAGACCACGCTGAGCGGAAAATGAGGAGCATTACCCAGCATTTGGACGTCCTCCGCGCCTTCCACGTTCCTCCAGTTTAGTCCTCCGAGCCGGTGAGCGGGGATGGTGCAGACTACCTCGTCGAAATCCTCCGCCCATGATGCTCCGCCCGAAACGGACGCCTCTATCCGCCATTTTCCGGACCCTCGGGCGACCTGCGTGACTTCGTGGCCAAGAAGCGCTCTTCCTTGAAGGTTTGCAAGGATGCGATTGGGTAACTCTTCCATTCCGAGGGGAAAGCAAAGAAGCCTGCTTCGGGGCAATCTTCCGGGTTCCCTTGCTCCGAAAATCATGCCCAGGAGCAAAGATCGATGTTTTTGCTCAAGTTGATGAAGGGCGGGCAAGGTATGCCTGAGGTTGAGGGTTTCCGGCCGGGCGGCGTAAACCCCGGCTAGAAAGGGATTGGCCCCGTAGTCGAGAACCTCCCTGCCCATTCTGCGGGAAACAAAAGAGGCTACCGATTCCTCATGGTTGGCTTTGCCTCTTGGGAGAAAAGGCTCGAGCAAAAGCCTGAGTTTCCCTGGAATGGAGAGAAAGCGGCTCCCCAGAAAGGACAAAAGGCCGTGGGGCATGGCCACCAGTTTGCCCTTGCGGACGACGAAGCGCTTAACGGCTTCAGGGTTGGCGTCTATGGCATGATCTAGGATCCCTAAATCCCTAAGCATTGCCTCGGTCTTGGCGAGTCTCAGGCTTAGGGTGTTGGGCCCATAGTCCAAGAGGAAACCCTCGTCTTTAACGGACTCAATAACGCCTCCGGCCCGCTTGGCCGAATCAAGGAGCGTGACTTCGTAGCCTTGACGTTCCTTTTCCCACGCTGCGGTCAAGCCACATACTCCACTGCCTATTATGCAGGTTTTCTTCACTTGCCTTGGGTTTGGTGAGCGGTGTTAAGACTCTTCATTACTCGCTTTGGGCTTGGCAAGGAGACGAATGGGAAAAGAATGAGGAGATATGGAAGAGGTCGAGAATTGCTTGAGGGTAATCACCAACCCGAGGGAAGCCGGTCCCGGTGAATTGAGCGGGGCCCTTGGCAGACTGGACGGGATACTTCGGGAAGCTGAGCTCGACCTGCATCCCAGGCTGAAGCACTTTCTCGAGAACAGGAGCTATGCAAAGGCCTTGACCTGGCTGGAGGGAGGGCAACCGGAAAAGGGGACTTGCGGGAAATGAGCAGGAGAGAAAGGCGGGCAGAGAGGAAGCTTTCGCTTGGTCCAAATGAAGACTTCGGTTCCTCGCCGTTCGATTCCTTGGCTACGGAAGGCTTGCCGGAATCAGCCTCCTCGTCTTCGTCTCCTGCACCGAAAAGGGCCGCGGTTGACAACGAGGATGGAATGGGGATGGGAGACCGACTGGAGATCAGGCGTGAGAAAAGCGGCCGTGGCGGAAAGACGGTAACCACTATCTCCGGATTCAGTTCCCGCATCAGCCGGGAAACGCGCAACGGGATTCTCAAGCAAGTTAAGACCAAGCTTGGTACTGGAGGGACTTGGGATGGGGACTGCATGGAAATCCAAGGGGACAAGAGGCAGGAGCTGGTCTCTTGGTTGTCCGATCTAGGCTTTACGCCGGTCCTTGCAGGCGGTTGACCCGCCGTTCGCGTCAATTCGCGGTTTGCTTTTCCCCTTCTTGGGGAACCGATTCCTCGGGGGCTTCGTTTTCTTCTTTCTTTTCTTTCTTTTCGGAATCGGAGAAGTCATGATCCTCGATAGGCTCTTGATTCATAACATCGTTGATATCCTGCTCCCATTCGTTCTTGGCCTTGCGAAACTCGTTCACCCCCTTGCCTAGCGAGCGGAAAAGCTCGGGCACCTTCTTAGCCCCGAAGAGTAGAAGAATTACCAGAAAAATAAGGATAATTTCCGGTCCTTGCGGGATAAGGGCCAAGGTGTAGATTGGAGTATTCATGATTCCCAAACTATACCCGCAGTCAGTCCTTAAGGCAACTTTATTGTCGGAGCGCGAACCAGAATAAAAAAGAGGGAACTTAAAGCCCCAACTGTCTCAAAGCTTCGGGTTTGGGCTTGTTGACCGAGCTTTGGTCGGCCTCGAAGAAGCCGTGCAACTGGCGGATCCGGGTCGGGTGCCTCATCTTTCGGAGGGCCTTGGCCTCTATCTGCCGGATTCTTTCGCGCGTTACCTTAAACTGCTTGCCGACCTCTTCCAGGGTTCGGCTGTACCCGTCCTTGAGGCCGAAGCGAAGGGAAAGGACGTTGCGTTCCCTTTCGGTCAGGGAATCCAGAACGTCGAGAATCTTTTCCCGCAGGAGGGAATAGGCGGTCATGTCGTAGGGGTTTTCCGCACCCTTATCCTCAATGAAATCGCCGAAATTGGTATCGTCGCTGTCACCGACCGGGCTTTGCAGGGAAATTGGTTGCTGGGCCATCTTCATGATTCCCTGGACTTTGTCCAGAGGGAGGCCCATTTCCAAGGCCACCTCGTCTGGAGTCGGTTCGTGACCGAGTTCCTGCAGAAGCTGCTTTTGGATCTGCATGACCTTGTTCAGGGTCTCGATCATGTGGACGGGTATCCGGATGGTGCGGGCTTGGTCGGCGATGGAGCGGGTAATGGCCTGCCTTATCCACCAGGTGGCATAGGTCGAGAACTTGTAGCCGCGACGATATTCGAATTTCTCGACGGCCTTCATCAGCCCCATATTTCCCTCCTGGATCAAGTCAAGGAAGGAAAGGCCGCGGTTGGTGTACTTCTTGGCAATGGAAATGACCAGCCTGAGGTTGGCTTCGACCATTTCGGTCTTGGCCCGGTGAGCCTTTCTCATGAAGAGGCGCAGTTCCCGGATCAAGGCAATCAACTCTTCCGGGTCCATGTGGAACTTGGTCCTGGCATCTTCAAGCTCATGCTTTACCCGGTCCATCTTGACCCCCTTGCGCTTCACCTTGACGGAATCCTTTTTGGCCAGAGCCTGGTTGTGAAGGTTGCGGGCGACTGCCTTGAATTCGGGACCTAGGCGCTGGAGGAAATCCTCGAAAACCTTGAGCTTGAGGCAACACTTCTTGAAAATCGGGGCGAGGCTGGCCTCGTAGTTCTTGAAGCGGGTGGTAGCTCGTTTGCGCAGAGTCTGGTTTTTTGCGTTTTCGATGCTGTTCCAGGCATTGTTGATCTTCTTAAGCAAATCCTCGAGGGCCACGACTTGCTTGGCAAGGCTCTTGAAGTAGGTTTCCCTGCTATCGATTTTCTTGTCCAGGACAACCCGGTCGAAACGCTCTTCCCGGGCAAGGAGCTTCCTGCATATTTCCAGTTGAAAATCAGCCGTCAGTGAAACCGAGTAGATGATCTTCAGGGCCGAGCTTTCGGCTGCCTCGATTCTTTTGGAAATATCCACTTCCTCCTCACGGGTCAAAAGGGGGACCTGGCCCATCTGCTTGAGGTACATGCGAACGGGATCGTCAAGCATGTCGCTCTGGTTGGTCCTGGCTGATTCCTCTTCGGCGTCCTCCTTCTTTTTCTTGAATTTCTCCACTTCCTTGGAATCCAGAAGCTTGATTTCAAGGTTATTGAAGATGGAAATGATGTTTTGAAGCTCCTCCGGCTGGTTGGCGATATCCGGAAGGGAGTCATCGATGTCCTTGTAGGTCAAATAGCCTTGCTCACGGGAAAGATGGATGAGCTCGCGAACCTTTTCGGTATCGTTGTCGTTGAGGGCATGAGGCTCGATCGTCTTGTCTACTTTCTTGGCCAGTTCCTTGGTCGAGACCTTTGCTTTGGCAGTGGCGGCTACCTTTTTGACGGGAGTGGCCTTCTTCACGGTAGCGGTCTTTTTTGCAGGAGCCGGCTTCTTGTCGGGCTTGGCAGGGGCCTTGGCCCTTGAAGCCGCCGCGGCCTTTTTTGCAGTAGCCGGCTTCTTAGCGGGTTTCGCAGGGGCGGGCTTGGCTGGCCTCTTGGGGTTAGGCTTTGCCTTGGCGGCGGCCTTTCCGGCTTTCTTGGCGACGCTTGGAGCCTTTGGTTTGAGAGGGGTCTTCTTAGCGGCCGGTTTGGGCTTCGAGGCCTTTGCGGAAGTCTTGCTGGTTTTAGTTTTGGGCATGGAAAAGGTTGTCTTGGAAAGTGGCGGATAGTTTAGGGGGAGCGTTGAAGCTTTTGCGAATCTGGATGAGTTCTCCCCTCAGTTTCGCCTCGTCTTCAGGGTTCTCGCTGGAGTTCATCAAGTCCTTGAGAATCATGCGCTCACGACGCTTGGAAGAGCGGAGGAAAAGTCGGTTAAGGCATTCATTTACGATATTGGGAAAGGACTCCTTGTCTTCGTCGTCAACATCTTGGTAGAGGTGTCCCTGAAAAGCGGATCTTTCTTCCTCGTCTTCAAGGAATTCCTCCATTCGGTTGGCCGTAACCGGGCCATCCGCCTTGGTTTCGGCGAGAATCTTAGCCAAGACCCTGCCTGAAGGAACCTGCAGATCGAGCCAAGATGGATCAAATAATTGGGCAAGAGGGCCTGCGACTCGGTTATCATGCAAAAGTACAAACAATAAATCATCTTCAGCGGTTGTCAAACGCTCAGGCTGCAAAGTAGAAGAATTATCCTGCGAATTCAACCTCGAGCCGGCCATCTGATAAGGCCTGCGGTTTTGCAGGAATTGCTCGAAATCCCGTTTTACGTTGTCGATGGATGCCCCCAGGACCTTTCCGAGTTCGCGGAGGTGATCTTCCCTCTCGACGAAGGAATTAACCTTGGAAAGCGAATTGAAGACGAAGTCACTCACTCTTTTGCGATCGGCGGGGGCGGGGTCCGCAACGTCGCGGAGCATATGTCCGTAGGCGTATCGGATGGGCGAGACTCCCCGGGCCAGCAAATCTTCCAGTCCCTCAGACCCTTGGTCGAGCAGAACCTGATCGGGGTCCGAGCCCTCCGGCAGGGTTGAGAAACGAGCGTTAAGTCCTGCCTTGAGAAAAATGGGAATGTAGTCGAAGGCCGCCTTTTGCCCGGCGGCATCCCCATCAAGGAGGCAAACGACTCCTCTTGGGTTTGATTTGCGAAGAAGGCTCGCCTGGTTTTCCCCGAGGGCGGTTCCCTGGGGGGCGACCACGGTCCGAAAGCCTTCCACCCAGCAACGAATGGCATCCAGTTGGCCCTCAACGAGAATGAAATCGGTCTGCTCGTTGATTTCCTTGTTGGCCAAGTCGTGGTTGAAGAGCAGTTCACCCTTGGAGAAAATAGGGGTTTCAGGCGAGTTGACGTACTTGGGGGCCTTCTTTTGACCCCATTCCGGAGTGAGGGAAAGCTTGCGGGCGGTGAAACCGCAAATCCTGCCGATTTTCTCACGGATGGGTATCATCAGCCTTCCGCAGAAGCGGGAGACGAATTCCCCACCCTGAAGGTTCTTGTTGAAAAGGCCCGACTGTTCCAGAATCTGGGGGGGAATCTTCTTGGCCTTGAGAAACTTGGAGAGGGCAAAACGGTCGACCGGCGAGTAGCCGATCTTGAATTCCTTGGCCGTGTCGGTAGTGAACCTTCGCTCCTTGGTCCAGTATTCGAGCGCGACGGCGCCTTCCTCACCCTCATCAAGTAAATGGCCGGCAAACCAGTCCGCAACGACCTCGTGCAAAGAGTAGAGTTCCGACTTGACCGATTTCCCGAAGGGGACCGGCCCGCTTCCTTCCTCGAACTTGAGCGGAATATTGAAACGGTTGGAGAGGAACTCGATTGCCTCCATGAAGGCCAGGTTTTCCATTTTCTGGACGAAAGTTATGGCATCGCCCTTTTCCCCTGAACTGAAGCACTTGAAGAACCCTTTGTCCGGGTGAACGTAGAAGGAAGGGGTTTTTTCCTGGCTGAAGGGACTCAATCCAACCCAACTGGACCCGCTCTTCTTAAGCTGAACGTAGGGACTGACCAAGTCGTATAGATCAATCCTGTCCTTGAGTTCGTTGACGAAATTATGGGCGAGCGGCATGGAAAAACGAACCTTCTGCAACTAGAGGTTTTGAATCTTGATCAGCTCCATTTCGGCCTGTTGGCCGATGGCACTCCCTTCGGGGGCCTTTTCGATCAACTTGCGATAGAGGATCCCGGCCGTCACGGGCATGCGCTCGACGAGGTGGTAGCGCCGGGCAAGTTGCCAGAGAATCTCCGTGGAATCGGGGAATCTCTCGTAGGCTTTCTCCAGCTCGTTGAGGTAGCGGGGCCCGGGAAGAGTCTCCCTGGCGATGCGGAGGTATTCCATGTAGGTCTGCAAATCGTCAGGGTTGTGGCGTATGGCCTCGAGGATCGTCATTTCGGCCTCCCTGACCTCCCCTAGTTGAAAGTGGGACTGGGAGGAAAGCCTCCAGGCGTCCGAGCTTTCGGGGTTATCCTTGATGGCCTTTCGGGCGGAGAGGAGAGCGCTCGTGTAATTCCCGGTCACGAAGGCGGCTCTGCCCTGCTCGAGGTGATCGGGTTCCTCGCGGACCGGGGAAGCAAAGGCATCTGCAAGGGAAAGGCCATCCCCAGTCGGTCCCGGAATCGGCTCCGTGGGCTGGGGTTGAGGCTCGTCAGAGGGCTCGAGCGGGTCGGCAGGGGACGTCTTGGGGCCTCTCGAGACGACGGGTTCCTCTGTGGCGGGAGATGATGCTACGCTCAAGAGGGCCGAGGCCAGCTCACTGATGGTCATTTCACCGGGAGAAAAGCCTCGTTCGGAATAATCGGAGCCTCTCCGCTTGCGCAAAAGTTCGGCCGCTTCTCCGCTCAGTCCGCTTCCCTCGATTGTTCCGGGGTTGGACTTTTCGATGGCGAGGACCAGAGCCTCGGCGGAAGATTCGTCTCCGGTTGCAAGTTTTACTCTCAGCAGACCGAGAAGGGGACGGGGCGTGATGCCATCTTCCTTCCGGGCGGATTCCCTGTACCAGTGCTCGGCCTGGACGAGCAGGTTCTTCTGGAAGAAAAGCTCCGCCATAATGAGGCAGTCCTCGTGCGTCGCATGCTCAGTGGCCATGCCGAAGGCGTTGAGGGCTTCAGTGTGCTTTCCGACCTTTGCCAGAACTCGGCCGTAGGCCAGCCGAGCTTCCTTGTCGTCGGGGCTTTGTTCAAGGTAACCAGAATAACTGGACTCGGCCGAACCGGCGTCACCGGCTTTGAGGTAGGCAAGGGCGGCTTCCTTGAGAAGTTCCTTCCTCGCTCCGGCCGAAAGTGCCTGGTCGAAACGAAAGGCCGACTCCGCGAACTGCTCCGAGTCGAACAAGGCTCTTCCCAGCTGGGTGAGAATCTCGGGGGAGTCGGGAAAGTCCTTGTTGTGCCTCCGAAGAAGTTCGACCGCTTCCTCGGGTTTGCCGGTGACTCTTTTCTCAAGGGCATCGCTGAGGTCGGGGAGGGGCTTGGCGGGAGGCGTCGTCGTAGAGGTTGTGGTAACGGGTTCTTCGGAACATGCCAAAAGAGCAAGCGAGATTGACCCGAGGGTCACGATTCGTAAACATATTTTCCCAAAGCGCATGCATTGTTTTTTTCACTGTAGGGGCAAACGTCAAGCAAGGGTCTTCATTTTGATCTTTTCCCTTGCCTTGAGCGGCTTTCATTTCGAGGCCTTGGGACAGCAGCCGGGCCTCCTTCCCGAAGAGCCGAAAAGTGAAGTTTCCCCAGTGGACGAACGCTCCCTGGACGTATTCGCGGCCAAGGTCGCTCCCTCCGCGCTATCCTATCGGAGGGCGATTGAAAAAATGGTCATTAATTCTGAAACAAAAGGGGGCGTCAGGGTGATTCCGTCGGTTGTTCCGGAAATCGGTATCAAGATCGAAACCACCTGCGCCCCTGGCCTCCAGGTTTCGCCCGTGCTGGTGGATGGTCTGCTCTCCTTCCTCCGTAGTCGCGGCTATGCGGCGGGCGACGTATTCCTAGCGGACCAGAGCCGACGCAACCTCAGGGCAGGAGGTTTTCTAGCCCCTTCAGTTGCCGGTTTTTATCGAGGCCACCGCCTCTATAGCTCTGATGACAAGGGCTTTTTCGATGACCGTTGGTTTCATGACAGCCCAATGCCTCCGACCACTCATGACCGGGCCCGTTTCTTTCTGCGCTTTGGGGATCGCAAGAGGCGTAATGAGGAGGAAAGAAAGAGCTACTTGCCGGCCAGGCTCTTCCTCGGGGATACTCATTGGATCAACCTCGCCGTGGCCATGGACAACCTGAATCTCGGGATCGACGCGGCCGCCTCCAATATGTCCTTGGGAGCGATCGACAACTACAGGCGTTTTCTGGAGAAGCCGACCCTTGCCCCTGCGGCGGCAGCGGAGATTCTTGCCATACCGGAAATTTGGGAAAAGCGCCTTTTCTCCATCGTCGACCTGAGCGAGTTTCAATTCGCGGGCGGGGGGCGTTTCGACGCCGAGTTTATAGGGCGTGATCCCAAGTTGTTGTTCGGAGAGAACCCTTTTGCGGTCGATTTTTTCGCCCTCCGCAGACTGGCCGAGGCTCGTGTGCGCGGAGGATTTTCCACACGGAAGCCCAAGGAGGTTCTTCTTTTCCGCTACGCCAGGGAACTGGGCTTGGGGGACGTTGGGAAATCGAGGTATTTCGAGATTCCCTAGTCCCGGGAAAATTTTTCACGCAGATAGGCCAAGCTCTCTCGGGCGATCGTTTCCGGATCGGGGCTATAGTCGAAAACCTCCACCGAGACGAAGCCCTTGTATCCTACCTCGAAGAGAGTTTCGGCAATGGGCGAGAAATCGACTTCCCCGAATCCCGGTCCCCGCAAATTCGGATCGTTGGCGTGAAAATGGGCGAGTTCCGCCTGGCTTTCCCGGATAATGGTTGGAATATCCTTCTCCTCGTCGCTCATTGCCTTGACGTCCAGGTGGAGGCGGAGGGCCGGGTGGTCGACCTTATTAATCAGCCGGACCGTTTCCTCGGCGGTATTGAGGAAATTGGTTTCCTTCCTGGCGAGGGGCTCCATGGCGATGGTTCCCCCTCCCTCGTGAGCCACTTCCGCCACTCCGTGGAGAATTTCCGCGGCTCTGGATAGGGCGTCCTCATAGTCCCAGTCCTCGTGCAGATCCCTCTGCTTGGGGCTGCCCCAGACCATGACCGTGCCCTTCATGGCCGAACAAATTTTAGCCAGGTGCCGCCCAAAGGCGAGGGTGTCCTTCCGAAGCAGGGGGTCGTCGGTCGTCA
>MDSW01016024.1_pt1 | contig 10079 bp, 9 predicted proteins | sample 811171 | NCBI WGS metagenome assembly MDSW01 (sample SAMN05326641, study PRJNA326480) | marine metagenome | isolation source: seawater | place: Atlantic Ocean: North West | collected 2012
CCCTCACAGCGATTCATGTGGACCCTCGCCATGTTTCAGATGGCCGTGGTCCCTCGTGAAGCCGTTGAGGAGTACGGTGACAAGTTTGGACGCCACCCGGTCGGTACCGGTCCATTCGTGATGAAGGAAGAGGACTGGGAATCAGGCGTACGAATCACATTCCGGAGAAACCCAAAGTATCACGAATGCTACTATCCGGAAGAGTGCATGGAGGAAGACCGGCAGGCCTACCTCCACATCGCTGCCGGTAAACGCCTTCCGCTGCTGGATGAAGTCGAAGTTCGCTTCATGCAACAGGACGAGCCCATGTGGCTCGAGTTCAAGAGCGACAACCTTGACTACTGTCAGGTTCCTTCGGAGTACTACGAGCAGATCTTCAACAAACGAACCGGCCGCATGCTCAAGGAACCGCGTTCCGAAGGACTCCGCGGTGTCCCTGTCCCTCTGCTCGACTTCATCTTCCGTGGTTTCAACATGGAGGACGAACTCCTCGGCGGCTACACAGAGGAAAAGCGAGCTCTTCGTCAGGCCATCTGCATCGCACTGGACTGGGACGAGCAGAACGAAACGTTCTACAACGGGCTGAACATCGTCTACGACGGCCCTGTGCCGCCTGCACTGCCGGGTCACCCGGAAGGACACAAACATCCAAAGTCTTTTCGGGGGCCAGATCTTGACCGCGCAAAGGAACTGCTGGCAAAGGCAGGCTATCCCGGTGGAAAGGGGCTCCCCAAACTGGAGTACTACAGCTCCCGCGGCCGCAACAATACCGAGCAGTCTGAGATGCTCAGTCGGCAGCTCGGAGAAATCGGGATTGAAGTTGATGTCAACCTTGTCGACTTCTCCACGCTGATTCAGAAGGTGGACAACAAGAACGCCCCATTCTTCAGCTTTGCCTGGGGTTCCGACTATCCGGATGCGGAGAACAACCTGCAGTTGTTCTATGGCCCCAATGAAGCTCCTGGGTCCAATCACTTCAACTATAAGAACGAAGAATATGACAAGCTGTACGAGCAGATTCTGATCATGCCACCGTCGGACGAACGGACGAAGATCGTCGAGCGAATGGTTGAGATCCTGCTTGAAGACTGCCCCTATGCAGGCTCAATGGCTCGCACCCGTCACTATCTCATTAAGCCGCGTATGAAGTTCTTCAAGCCAGTGGAGACCTTCGAAAACTGGTTCAAGTACGTCTACGTAGCCCCTCGCTAAACTAAGACAACTCTCGGTCTCCTCCGTCTCTCCCGAACAGTACGATGTGGGCATACGTCACGCGACGAATTCTCTATAACGTTCCCGTCTTCCTGGGAATCGTTCTGTTCGTGATGCTTGCGCTGCGGGTTCGGGATCCGGTCAACAGTCACCTTGGCAAGGTGAAGTCCGAGCAGGAGATCAAACAGCTCAGGAAAGAGATGGGCCTGGACAGGCCCTTTCACATCCAGTACTTCAGCTTCCTGGGCGATGTCTGCACGCTGAACTTTGACGACGAGTGCTGGGACCATCCCGGTCGATCAGTCGGTGAGGTGATGGGGGAGTCCATCGGTCCAAGTCTGGCACTCACACTGCCAGCGTTGGTTCTGACCACATTGATTTCGGTGTCCATTTCCCTTGTCTCCGCCTGGTTCCGCGGAAGATGGATGGACAAGGCGCTGGTCATTACGGCTGTCCTCGGCATGAGTGTCAGCTTTCTTGTCTACATTGTCGTCGGCCAGTACATGGGCACGACGTGGCTGAAGGAGCACACCGGGTTTGCACCATTTGCGGTGTCCTTTGGCGGCTACGACGGCGAACCGACGGCCATGGAGATGCTGTTGGAAGTCTGGCCCCACTACTACCTGCTGCCGGTCCTGATCAGTGTGATTGTGGCCATGGGGTATGACACACGCTTTTACCGCGCCGTGATGGTTGAAGAGTCCGCTCGGGATTACATCACCACCGCCAGGGCAAAAGGAGCATCGCGTGTGAAAGTCCTGTTTGTGCACATGTTGAAGAATGCGATGATCCCCATCATCACTCGTGTCGTGATCACGATTCCTTTCCTGATTACCGGATCGTTCCTGCTCGAGTCGTACTTTGGGATTCCAGGCATGGGCAGGGAGTTGCTGACTGCTGTCAACCATGGTGACTTTCCCGTGGTGCAGGCGTTCACCGCTGTTTTTGCTCTGGTCTACATCCTGTCTAATCTGCTGACGGATGTGCTCTACGCTGTGTTTGACCCGCGGGTGAGACTGTCATGATGCAGCGATTACTCAACTCACGCAGCTTTCGAAAATACTGGAAGCATAAACCGGCCGTCGTAAGCTCCATCATTATCGCTGGCTACGTCATTGTCTCCCTCGCCATCGTCTTTGGCGACCTGGTGACAATTGAGAATTGCGAACAGCGAGTGGCGCCTAAGGAGCTACCCGGCTTTGGCCTCCTTCCAGTCGTCTCGGAAGAACTCAACGCTCAGGAAGAGTACGTCAACGAAATTGACCGTCTGCTGCAAAAGCAACGAAAGAACCCTGACACCGAAGAGAAGTGTCGATACATGGGACTTGAGGTCGTTGACAGGCCTCCCGAACAGCTGGAAAAGGAGATCGAGGAATACTTCGCAGTCGCGGACCAGCTCTACCAGATCGATGATATTGACGACATCGTGGCAGAGGGCGGTTCTGAAGCGCAGGACATCCTGTCGAAACTTACCAAAGCCCGTGAGATTCAACGCGGTTTCTACACCGCAGAAAGTCAGGACGCATTGGCTCGAAAGCTGCAGCTTAGTCTGGGAACTGACCGTCAGGGGCGTTCCATTTTCCTCCGGGCCGTTTACTCCATCAAGGTGGCCATTACTGTCGGATTCGTAACAGGCATCCTTGCAGTCGGTATTGGAACCATTCTGGGGCTGATTGCCGGCTACTCAGGCGGATGGGCGGACGCTCTGGTCACATGGCTTTACTCCACATTCGCGTCGATTCCAAACATCGTGCTCCTGATGGTGCTTGCGTGGGTGTTTCAGGGAGGGGAAGTGGATAAGTGGCTCAACGATCTCACCAACAATTATTTCGAGAAGCTCATTGGCGGTGCGCTAGAGGAAACTCTCATCCCGGTCATTATCGCGTTTTCCGCAACCTACTGGATTGGCCCCTGTCGAATCATTCGAGGCGAGACTCTCAAACTCCGCGAATCCGAGTACGTTCAGGCAGCGAGAGTGATGGGCTTCAGCAGATTCCGAGTTCTGTTCCGACACATCCTGCCAAATCTCTCGCACCTGATGCTGATCAACTTCTCTCTCCTCTTCATCGGAGCGATCAAATCCGAAGTGATCCTTAGCTTTCTTGGCCTCGGTGTGCAGCGAGGTGCAAGCTGGGGCAAGATGATTGACGCATCCAAGTCCGACGTCGCCAACGGAATGTTCTGGCAGATTGGTGCGGCCACCGCGTTCATGTTTGGCCTGGTCCTGGCGTTCAACATCCTTTCCGATGCCCTGCAGGACATCCTTGACCCCAAGCACGTTTGATTCAGATCGTTCTCATGTCCGATGATAAAACAACTCAGAATTCTCCCCAGACAGTACTGTCGGTGCAGGATCTGTGTACGTCATTCCGGACAGACGACGGCTTGATCAATGCTGTCAAGAACGTCTCCTTTGAACTTGCTGCTGGTGAATTTGTCGGACTTGTCGGTGAGTCGGGATGCGGGAAATCGGTCACCAGCAAGTCCATCATGCGGCTGCTGCCTGATCACATCACGGAGTACAGCGGTGCCATTGAATTCGGCGGCACGAACCTGCTGGAGCTCCCTGAAAAGGGAATGCAGGAGATTCGCGGTAATCGGATTGCGATGATCTTCCAGGAGCCGATGACCGCACTCAATCCTGTGTTTACCATTGGATGGCAGCTCAACGAGGCGCTTCTGTATCACACAAAGCTTGGCAAGGCCGAACGCCGAGATCGTGCCATCGAACTTCTGAAAATGGTTGAGATCCCTCTCCCCGAACAGCGCTACGACGAATACCCCCACCAGCTCTCCGGAGGTATGAGACAGCGTGTGCTGATCGCAATCGCACTGGCCTGCGAGCCGGAACTGCTGATTGCCGACGAGCCCACCACCGCACTGGATGTCACGATTCAGGCCCAGATCCTGAAACTGATGCGAGACCTTCAGGAGAAGACAAACACCGCTATTCTGTTAATCACTCACGATCTCGGTGTCGTCGCACAAACCTGCAGCCGAGTGGTCGTGATGTATGCCGGTCAGGTAGTGGAGCAGGCCTCTTCGTCAGATCTCTTCCACCGCCCCAGACACCCCTATTCAAAAGCGATGCTCGAATCGATTCCGCGATCGGGAAAGAAGAAGAAAGGACAGCGTCTGGCAACGATTCCAGGGCTGGTGCCGACGTTGCAAATGATGCCGTCCGGATGTCGATTTGCAGACCGCTGCGACTACAAACAGGATCGGTGTGTGGACGAACAACCTGAAATTGGGCTTACCGAAGAACGTTTGGTTCGATGTCATTTTCCGGTCGGTAGCGCGGAGGCATCAGAAGCATGAGTTTCGTCAAAGCCGAAGATCTTGTGAAGCACTTTCCGATTCGTGGTGGAGTTTTCAGCCGCATTGTGGGAGCAGTCCACGCCGTCAATGGCGTGAGCCTTCAGATTGAGAAGGGGGAAACGCTTGGTGTCATCGGAGAGTCAGGGTGCGGCAAGAGCACTCTCGGGAAGACAATAATCAGGCTGCTTCAACCGACCGCCGGATCAGTCTGGTTTGACGGCACGATGACTTCAGCACTCTCCCATAATGACCTGATGCCCTTCCGTCGCCGAATGCAGTTCATCTTTCAGGACCCGTATTCGTCACTGAACCCGCGCATGACAGCCAGTCAGATGCTGACTGAAGTCATCCGGTTTCACGACATTGTTCCTGTCGGGGAACGCAAAAAATATGTGGACGAGTTGCTGGAGACTGTGCAGCTGCGTCCTGAGTACCGCAACCGATATCCTCACGAATTCTCCGGCGGACAGCGACAACGCCTGAACATCGCCCGCGCCCTGGCCGTGAAACCGGAATTCATTATCGCAGACGAACCCGTTTCCGCACTGGACGTCTCCGTCCAGGCACAGATCCTCAACCTCCTGATGGATCTGCGGGAACAGTTCGGGCTCACGATGATGTTTATCTCTCACGACCTGAAGGTTGTGGAGCATTTCTGTGACCGGATGATCGTGATGTATCTCGGCTCTGTCATGGAACGAGTCTCCTGTGACAACATCTACGAAGACGTCCGCCATCCCTATACGAAGGCGCTTCTGCGGTCGAACCCAATTAATGACCCGGACGAACAGACGGAACTCTTTATTCTGGAGGGTGAGGTTCCGAGCCCGCGGGACCCACCTCCCGGCTGCCCATTTGCCTCACGCTGCGAATTGGTCGAAGATGCGTGCCGCAGTACCCAACCAGAACTTGTAACCCTCGGCGAAGGTCAGCAGATCGCCTGTGACCCGGTGGTCCGGAAACTGCGAGAGGGTTAAACCAACATTCGCAGGCCTGAAAGAGTCCTGTCACTGGTCCCAAAGAGCAGAGGAATTCCATGGTCATCGTCATCGCCACCGTTCAGTGCCAGCCAGGGCATCGAAAAGACTTTCTCCGTGAGTTCCGTCAGATTGTCCCGGCCGTTCTCGCCGAAGAAGGCTGCATCGAGTACGGCCCGACGGTCGACGCTTCGACAGACCTCGAGAATCAGAACCTTGACGACAACCGCGTAACGATTGTCGAGAAATGGGAGTCACTGGAAACCCTGAAGGCGCATCTTGTTGCGCCCCATATGCTGGAGTACCGCCCGAAGGTAAAAGACTTTGTCGCTGTTGCTGAACTGCGAGTCCTGGAATGTGCCGGAGGTTGATACCCGATGAGAGTACTTCAGCTCACTGATCTGCATATTTTCTGCGAACCCGGGAAGACTCTTCACAACATCCCAACCAGAGAGTCAATGCTCGATGTCGTAGAGCATCTCAGAGGGCAACAGTTTGATCACGTGATTGTGACCGGCGACCACACTCATGATGAGATGCCGGCAAGCTATCGGGCTGTCCGAGACGCACTGGCCCCGTGGATGAGCTGTCTGGCTCAGGTGCCAGGGAATCACGACGATCGGGCCATTCTCCGTGAGGTATTCGCTGATCGTGTCAGCGGGACTGCCCATGAACCCGTGCGTTTTTCAATCGATCACGACGGCTGGCTGTTGGTCGGACTGGACACACACCTCCCTGGTGAGGTCTCCGGTGTATTCGACGAAGAGCAGGGCAACTGGCTCGAGGAAGTGCTTTCACAGAGTCAGTGCCACTCGATCGCTGTGTTCCTGCATCATCCCCCCTGCGACGTTGGAAGCCCGTGGATGGATGCCATCGGACTGTCAGGGCGTGATGAACTTCAGTCAGTTCTGACAGAAGACGGTCGGGCGAAATTGATCTGCTGCGGACATGTGCATCATGAGTTCCAGTTGCAACTGGCCGGCATTCCGGTCTACACGACGCCATCGACCGGCATCCAGTTCCATCCGGACAGCGATTCACCGCGTTTTGATGAAGTGGCTCCTGGGTACCGCATCATTGAACTACACGACGACGGGTTTCAGACTGAAGTCGTCCGCCTTCCCGAAGTCAAATACGTCCCCGTGAGAGACTCACTTTAGTGAGGCCCTCCTCGTCAGGGATGACACACACAACGGCCGGGACTACTGAGCTACAGGTTGTTAACGTGCGCAATAAAAGGGGCCCGGCATTTGCCGGGCCCCTTTGTCACTCATCTTTCCAGACTGATGCTACCGCGTCACAGCCTGACCAATTGCACGTCCCAGAGCCTTCACAAAGCCCATTTCAAAGCGGACTCGCATCCGAGCACCGTTATCGACAGGACGAGCTTCGATGACGAGTCGATCGCCACCTTCTGCCAGCGTCTCAAGGAATTCCTGATTACGTTTCTGACGAGCTTCACGACGTTCCTGAAAACGTTGAAGCTGAGCAGACGCATCGCCGCCGCGAGGATTCTGCGCTTCTTCCCCGTCCAGATTTCGCTGTTCTGCGCGTTCCTTACGGCTGGCCTGTTCCGCGTTCTGAACCATTTCGACCAGGTCCGTTGTGTGGATGACCAGACGCATAGACGCCGGAATCTCTCTCGGTTTCGGGTTTTCATAGGCTTCAACAAGCTCGTCCATGACTCCGGTCAGTGTGGAGAACGACTCTTCGCCACCGACTGACATCCAAATGGAGCGATCACCAATTCCGAAGTTTACCTGAGGCTTGTTGCCGAACATCTCTTTGACGCCCGCATTTGGCTCCTTGAACTCCATTCGGTGAAAAGAAATACTCTGGTGCTCAGCGGCGCCAAGCGTCATTTCACCGATATCAGCCTTATCCTGAATTCGCATCAGCATGTCACGCAGTCCAACGGCCAGTGTCTCACCTTCCACAACACGCATGGCGGTGACCAGGGCCAGTTTCTCGTCGGAGTCTCGATACAGCTGAGCAAAAGTATCGAGGTGACCTTCCTGAACTGTCGCCTGCATGGCATTCAGTGCGTTCATTAGCGGCCCACCCTCTGCGGGAGCCACACCAAGATCCTCCTCTTCCACAATCCGCCCAATCTCTCCCTTAAATCCTTCCAGCACGCCAAAGTACCGCTCGATGTCCCACTCAGCCATCACGCCGGAATACGACAGAGAAACAGGGCTTTCTTCACTCAGCAGCGGAGTGAAGTAGCTGGCTTTGGTGGAGGATGCCATCATCGCTTCGAGGAGTTTGGTACCCTCTCGAACCTGCATGACCATATCGATGTGCGCTCCAGGTGTTTCGCCTTCGTTATCCATCCTCACGCCAAGCGAAACTCGCTGCATTTCATTCAGCATCAGCTTGATGGCGTCGATGTCGGCCTGCATCCACGACTTACGCATCTGGTAAGTGCCGTCGGATTCTCCATCTCGTTGCTGAATCTGAGTTGACATCGTAGCTGTCAAAAAATTCAGCAGCAGGTCGCGGGTCACCTTTGGCACCGCTTCAACATCCAAAGTCACGCCAACGTCAAACTGGGTCGTCAGTTGGGCCGTCAGCGTTGCTGGTGCAGGAAGTTCACGTTCAAATGCTGTATCCGGCTCCATAATCGGAAGCTGGATAAATGCGTATCCGTTCTCCGTTCGGATAGAAATATCCCGGTTGGGGCCTACCAGCGTGAAACGGCCGTCTCCATCTTCCCGCATAATGACCGGGCCCAGTTCCATCATGCTCTGGAACTGTTCTTTGCTCGACATGGGAGCAAACACCACAAACTCGAGGCTGGGCGGAACGATCGCATCAAGAAAGATCATCATCCCGATCGGGCGATCCCAGTTGAGGCCACTCAATCCGTTGACAGTGTTGTCAAGTTGATTCAGGACCATGTCCACTGCATCTGGATATCCAGCCGCCTCGAACATGAACGATGCCTTTTCTTTCAGCTGATTGGCACTTGATGCTGTGACAACAACAAATGGCTTCTTGCCGCCAGCAAAAATCGGCTGAATCGGGTTGGCGTCTTCGTCATCCTGTGCCACTGCGGGCACGGACATTGCCGCGGTCAGCATCACAAGAGTCAAAAGGAATGTCAGTGTACGTCTGACTCTCCCTTGAGCCTTGAGAGGCAATACAGGGGGAGTGAGCGTGGCGGGCAGCATAGGAATGCTCCAAAATGAGTTGAGGTTGGTATGGCGAGGACCCGACCGTTGGCTGGGCCCGGTGCCGTGGCTTATTATTGTCGATCGAAGGAGTTCACGATGATTGTTTCAGTGTCAAACTGTAACAGACATCACAAGACCCGCGTACCGGATTACGATGGGGACTCAAAGTCCGTAGCTCATTAACGGCGCCGCGGTAATTTGCAATTTTGAGTAACTCTCAGAGTTTTCTCAGCTAAATTGCGTCTCTGGGCACGTTCGTCGGTCGCCCCCGTTTCTTAGCCAGTGTCCAGACAATTCCATGCGATTAAACCCAGTCAAGTCCACACTGTCCGAAGGGAAGGCTTCGATCGGCACCTGGCTGTCCCTGGGAAATTCGACGTCGGCAAGACTGATGGCCCGCGCTGGATTTCCGTGGCTGACCGTCGACCTCGAACACAATCCAATCGACTGGAGTACGGCAGCCACCATGTTTGCTGCCATCGCAGATGCTGGCTGCGTGCCCCTCGCCCGAGTCCCGCGAGGCGACCACGACCTGATTAAACGGGTACTCGATGGCGGTGCAATGGGTATTGTTGTGCCCATGGTCAACACTGTCGAGGAGGCCCGGATCGCCATCGCTGCTGCAAAATACCCTCCCGAGGGAAATCGATCGATTGGCGGCAGTCTGGCACCAATCAACTTTGACACCTCACCTGCCGAGTACTTTCAGAAGGCAAACGACAACATCCTGGTGGTGCTCCAGACAGAGTCACCTGAGGGCGTCGCAAACGCTGACCGGATTTACAGTCTCCCCGGTGTCGATGCCATCTTTGTCGGCCCCAACGATCTCCGCTGGCAAATGAAAACCGCAGATCATCCTGAGCCCACTGATTCAGAGTTTGAAGCGATCCTGCAAGAGATACTCGCGGCGGGCCAGCGAACGGGAACCCCCGTTGGCCTGCACGTGCAGTCAACAGAAGATGCTCTTCAGCGAGCGGCCGAAGGCTGGCAGTTCATTGCGCTGCAAAGTGAGATGCGAATGATGATCCAGCAGGCCCAGACGCATTTGAAAGCGCTGGGCAGCAATGGCACCGACGACGTCATCCGATACTAAGGACGAATCACAACGGGACGGCAGCGCAGAACGCCACATTCCCCAGCATGGTGTTGCCAGATGCAGCGCCGCCTGCTCCTGCGTGTATTCCGATTCCGACAAAGTCTGTTCGTTGTTAACGACAGTCATCATTAACACATACATGGCAAACCCAGTCATACGCCAAACAGCAACCGAATGTTGACACCTTGAACCGGTCAGGAGCATTCAGCTGTTCAGTGACACTCATGTGCGTCGTCTTGCAGTTTGGCGTTTGCAATTGAATCCGTATCGCGTACAGACGGACCGTAGGTAACCTGTGGC
>MDSW01094211.1_pt1 | contig 10079 bp, 6 predicted proteins | sample 811171 | NCBI WGS metagenome assembly MDSW01 (sample SAMN05326641, study PRJNA326480) | marine metagenome | isolation source: seawater | place: Atlantic Ocean: North West | collected 2012
ACTCTTCCCAGCTCGTTGGACTAAAACCACAAAGATAACAACCGATATCATTGACTGTGGCGGACGTCTCTTCATCAATACTGTGCCAAGGATTCTTCGATGCTACAAGAAATAAGTTTCACGATATTTCTCACGAATTTCGTGTCTCAATCGTCATGTCAGTGCCGCACAGTTGTGATAAACGTATTTTGCGATCACTATCTCGATATCATCGCGCCTATGCTTCGTACATGGAAATCAATAATTAATTAGTTAATTAATTAATTAATACCGTGGAACTCGCTGACTCCTACCTCAGCGTGCACCCTGTAGCCCCTAGTTGTCGCATAATGGTGTGTCCACCGTAAAAGCAGGCTCGTTGAATGAGTTGTAAACAGCTGAACTGCGGTGAATTGGCAGAAAACATTCTGCTTCGGATTTATTTCCTGAGACAAGAAATTATGTGCAGAAGAATATCATCACCCAAGTTATTTCGCCTCGCTTTGAGCTGAGTTGGCATTGAGAGAGCCGTCTTGAGCTATCTCAAGTGTGCACAATTTTCTGTGCTAGTTATTGCCTAACCCATGACGCGTTTGGCATGAAATAAGAATGAGAATAAAATAATTATTGATGAAACGATTTTTCAGCGATAGTGAGTGGTGACTCATTTCTACTGAGATAAATCAATCTTCACTTCGATACTCACAGGCGAATCGCACCCACTCACGATCCGCCTGTACTAAAATGATTTCCATCGTATATACTATCGGGAGTTTTTCTTTTCTGGGAAGGAGCCAAGCTGTAACTTGCAATCGAACTTTTCTTTGCCGGTCTCTTCCACCATGCAACGGCAAAGAGTTGACTTCCATGCACGTTTCGATCGAACACGATTTTTCGATCGGCACGTGATATTACAAAAATAGAATTTCATTCATCTCACGTTCCCAAATCACCTCTGTAGTCTCGATTCTCCATAAGCGCCTCTAGCTTTTGCAGTGCGTCAAGAAGTTCTCCAGTGAGTGCCCGCTCGTTGTCGCCTAACAGTTTGATCACATCATCACGCCTTTTGATGACATCGATATTTTTGCGAATATTAACTAACTTTGTTTCGAATACCGTCGACCACACATTGATATCCTCCGTGGAGTTCTCCACCACAGAAACGTACTCGTTCAACGAGGCCACTGTGCCACCGGACTTCTCCAAGGCGCGGGAAAGCAACTTTTCGGTATCTTTGAGCTCGCTCCACAGTACCCTATCGAGGCTTGTAATACCAGGAATCGTGATATTATGCAGGCCTTCAAAAAGTTCATTGATCTCGCGCTCCTCCTCATCCGTGAATATGCGAGTGGGCGCAACCCGCATCGTGTAGTTCGTTGGTGGGGACCAGACCCGTTTTTGGAATGATACGACTCTTTGCCTCTTTCTGCGTCGCAACGGGCACTGGATGGTTGTACTAGTCGACAGTGTTGATGCTACACCTTCTCCTTTGTCGGGCAATTACGTTCTAGATGCCTCGTTCGAAAATCAGCGTCAAAATTTCACTCCGCGCGGAAGTGGCGTTGTGTTCATCATCATTTCACGACGCGATGATGGACGATTCGCGCGAGTCGAATCGTTCTGACAGTGCAGTGATGGTAAGGAGTGGTAAAGTGTGCGAACTTTCTGCACTTCACCCCCCACATCAGCCTATGTGCGTCGAGGTGACCTCGCGCGAACTCCACGAACGACGAGCGCTCGAGTCGGTCCGCCGAGCAGCGGTGAAATCAACGTTAGAGGAATTGAAGAAAGTGGCTCGAGGATTAGATAGAGACACATGGATGTATCTCTGACCTTCTGTAGGTTGAACTATAAGTAGAAGCGTCGTGCACGGAACGTGACGTTCCACAGCGTTCAGCTTTCGACCCCGACTAAGATAGTAATAGTTAGTAATTGTTTAATTAGCACCAAATAGTACAATATACGGAGTAAATGTGAAATAAATGTTGTGAACGACCGCGGAGAGTACGAAGGGGAACGATTTGTTTCGCGCGCCGTCCAACGGCCTCCGCACTCGACGGTGCGCGCGGACAGGCATGTCAGGGATATTAACCCCACATAACCAGAAAATTAAACGCGGTGGGCGAAAGAAAACTCCACTGAGTAGCTCGCCACATCCTGTGGGCTTACTTTCCCCCAACGATGACCAGCTGGAAAGGCAGAAATCGCTCTTGTCTCGAGAAGTGACGGAAGAGCTGCGTCGAGAGTTCACCGCAGAATTGGATACGAACGCGGAATCCATTCCTCTAAAACAGAAGGTGAGCAGGCTCGAAGAACTGACGGCTGCTCCTCAGCCCCCAGCGAAGCCGGTCAAAAAGCTTTCTGCAGATGCGGTGCTGAACCTGTACACCAACTGCATCAAGCTTGCTTCTGAGAACAAAATCAATGCGAAAAACACCTGGAGTCTGGCACTCATTGATCATATTAGTGACATCGTACAGAACGAGCGAGATGATGACAATCAGACCAATTTTCAAAAGGCCAGCTGCACTCTTGAGGCCGGTGTAAAGATATATGCATCACGTGTGGACTCTTTCCACAGCGAAACTTTCAAGATGCTTGGTGGTATGAACAAGGTTGCTTCAAATGATGCAGAAGACGATCGACGGCAAGGTCTCGGCGACGGCGCAGAAGGGAGTCAAATACCGGCAGACACCGAAGGCATGCGTGTGAAAAAACGTCGCGCGACCGTAAACACGTTGGAGGTGCCAGAAGCTCATTCACTCAAGCAACTCGATGAGTCGCTTGTCGTTGATCCTTTGTTCCAAAAGACCAGTGCCATGTTTGATGAAGGAGGTGCTTCTGGTCTTTTATTAACAAATCTGGCCGTACATAAGGGTTGCAATATTTGTTTTGACTCAGAAGAGGTCCCAGATTATACCAAAGGTGAAGATGTACCGCTCGCAGGAACGCTGGACCTGTCTTCCCTACGATCTTCAGTCGAAGCGGCCAGTTCAGCACTGGCAACCGCATCACGGATCACCCCATCTGTCGACGAAGTTCGCAATATGCTAACCGAAGTTACTGGTGTGGTCTCTACCAAAGTGGATGAACAAGGCACTGATGGTACTGGGTCGTTCTTCACAGGTTCCTCATTGGAAGGAATCAACTTTGCAGAATATGATGATGAAGATGAAGACGTCGCTGCGGAGGATCCAGAAGATTGGAACATCGGTGCAGATACGTTCGATGAAAACTGGCTAGAAAGTAGCGATCAAGGCATGTCTAAGGAAAGAGATGCGATCTTGTCTACACAAGAGGATGGTCTGGAGTGGGTTGTCTCATCTGCCTTGGGCGGTAAGATGGGTTGGGCTGGTCCAACACATTGGCAGTTTAGGGCACCATCTCGCCCAAAACCTTCAGAACATGCACCAGATGCGGCTGAAAATAGAGTTCAGAGAAAGCGAGGCAAGGGGGAGCTCTATTATGACTTTGAAAGCCCAAGCAAACTTGATGAAAAAAGATTTGAACTCGCTGTTGACGAGGATGATTTATTACTGGCATCGGTACCAAGTGCTTCTGACACCCTACTTCCACCAGATCTGGGTTATGAAGGATCAAACCTGATCAAACTCTTCCTTAAATCCAAGAATGTGACAAGTCTCGTGAACGATGATTCTACGTTGGAAAAAAATGAAGAACATGACAGTCTATTCAATGCAGAAGAAGACGCGCCAACCTATGGAGATGATGAAGAATTTGTAGGTGAAGCCGGCGGTTGGTACGAACCTGGAACACAAGAAGATGAAGATTTCATTGATGCACCGAGAAGAGTTGAAAAGATTGAGGTGAATTATGCTAGGACCACCAAACAAGTAAATGTCCGTGCTCTGAAACAGACACTTTGGGCGAACCTTGAAAAATCGGACACGTCACGAGAGGTGCACTCTTTCAATAGAATGCTTCGCGAGTTCCCGATAAATAATCCAGCTGGGGATGTGGAAGATATCAGCGTTCATATGGCTTTCATTTGTGCACTTCATCTAGCCAATGAACACGGTTTAGTCATCACAAGTGTGCCAGAAATGAATGACTTGGAGATCAACTTGGACAAAGGTTCCGACTAGACTTGCGCTGTGGCGTCGGTGATGGCACTGGAGAACCAGTTAACCAGTTAAATGTTGTAAACGTGCGTATGATAGATTTAATAATCAGCGCGTAGTCAATTAAAATATCTAGCGGACTACGAAAGAGACCCTCAACCACGTGGACTTCCTTTTCACTGTGCGGCAAACTTGACTCACCTTGCCCCCCTCCCTTAACCAACAGTCTTCATTGCATCCTCCTCTGTCTTCCATGCCTCACTGGAATGATTCACGAGAGCACGTACGATATCCCCTTTGGCGCAACCCGCTTCATTGAACTTAGCGACCGCTGCGTCTGCGTCATCTTTCCAGGCGTCCACAGCGCGAGCGTGCTTCACTTGCGACTTCTCGTACAAGACGTTACCCCAGAGAATCAAAATTTGCGCTTTGACTCCGTTGGACTCTTCGCTCTTTTCCGTAAGAACAGCGTCTCTCTCAGCTGGGGGCAACATACCCATGGCATCTTGATACTTGGTGATGGCTAGAGCAAACATTTCATCAGAAATCTTTTCTGCGTGACTCTTCTCACTGGCGTCCACTTGTTTTGAAAGTTGATGATAAAGCTTGCCTCGCTCAAACGCTTGCTGACCCCATGTGATCGGGGCCTCAAAGTATGTCGGCTTGATCTCAAGAGCAGCGGTCAAGCGCTCACAACAGGCTTCGTAATCTACATCAAGAGCGGTCATGTGCTTTTTTGCGGCTTCTGCGAGCGCTTCATCGCTGGAACTGGCACCGTCTTCATCGGGGGAACTACACGAGTCAACAATTCTCCGAGAGTTGCAGACGTACACGTTACCCCAGTTGAAGACAGCAGTCGCTGCAGCTTCTTGGAACTTTTCACTGGCTGCAGTAAGCAAGCCATGTGCCTCCGGCATCGCGACCGTCTTTTCCAACACTTCGCAACACCTTTCAAGACCAACAGAACGGAGTTCAAGAGGACCATCCTTGGGTACCTCGTCACCGAGCACTTTACGGAAGAGCGTGGCAAAACTAAGTAACCACTCGTCGATTTCAATCACGTCTTCGTTGTACTCGTCATTTTCTTGGAGCTCTTGCGGTTGAACCTGCTCTGGGGTCTCTTCAACCTTGACGTCGGATGCAAAAACAGTAACGTGAATTACTGGTATCTCAGTTTCTTTCTTTTCATTCTTTTCTTTAGCCTCTTGATCAGCGATTGTGGCAAAGTTTGTCAAAGCCGCTCTTAAATCCATACGAGAAGTGATGGTTATCATGTCCCCATCGAAATCTTTGTACTTGAGCTTGATGTGATGTTCAATATCAAACTCCTTTTTTATGGCTTCCGTCAGGTCGTTATATCGTAACGAGACTGGAAGTTGAATCGTTTTTGTCTCACCCTCGTGAGTCACGCTAAACGTGAATTTGGTTTGATTTGCCGCTTGTTGTTGACGTATGAACTGTTCTCGAATCGCGGCAATCTGTTCCTTGGTGTACTTCTGGGTGTTCTGTCTTCCAACACCACCTCCACCCAACCCAGCAGGCCGAGCCGCTCGCTTCACCTGATCGACTAAACCCCTAATTTTGTCCAGGCGATTCTTCACGCTTTCATCGGAGGGATCCAAGGTCAAAGCTCGCTCGATATCAGCCTTCGCTTTTGCGTAATCCTGAAATTTTTCATATCCAGTCGCTCGTCTGAGCAAAGCCGGCTTGAAGTCCGGCTGTACCTCGAGAGCCAAATCACACTCTCTGATGGCGGCGGTGGGATTTTGGGCTTTCAAATGAACAGCGGCTTTATTTGCTGCGATTGCGACGAAATCAACGCTGTCTCTAAGAGCGAGTTGTTGGGCCCTGTTATACGTGTTCAGAGCTCCTCCAAGATCGCCTTTGGCGAAGAGTACATCAGCCTCAAGTCGCAGTTGCTGTGACTTCTTCGCAAATGCCGCGATTTCGCCCGTAGGTCCGTTCTTTTTCTTAGAAACGGTCACCATTCGTCGGAGTTATTGTTCTTTTTGTTCGCTGAGTTGGTCGAACGCTTTCTTTGCGTTGTCGAGCTTACTGATGACGTTCTCGAGTTCGTTGCGGGTCAGCTCGAGGGATATTTGTCGTGTATTCGATGACGACGACTCTTCAATTTGAAGTTGAACTCTGACCAAAGATGTATCAGAATCCGCGATTTTGTCACTAGACAATACTCGATGAAGCTGCAAAGGGAACGACTGTTGGTCAGTCCTAGAACTTCTCTCTTTTCTTAGTCTGGAAAACGAATCTTAACTGCAACTCCTGTGTAGCGTCCTTCGACGTGCGCGTTCGCGTGCCGTCGAAGTCGTGGATTTTAAGGTAATTTTACGCCATGGAAAGGCCCCAGAGTCCACGCTCGCACCCTATTTTCCCACTCGATGAAAAACACTTTGGGAGACCCTACGTGCCGAGGGTTCCGCGAGCTCATCCGCTCACTTGCAGTCTCACGGGACGAGAACGCGCTGGCGCCCGAGGATTCAGACGGACGCGAAGTCGTGGAACATAATTTTACCTTCCAATCGATATCTGCGAGAGTACAAGATTGGCGCCCCTCTGACTTGTAGTCTGGCATCAACCGACACTCTTTGTCGACGCGTCTTTGTTGGTCTGCCCCTTCTTGCTTGAATGAACATTTTTTTACAACGGGTTCATGGTGAATCTTTGGGTTACGTGGTGCTAAAAACCGTCGATGGAGTTCCAAATATCACTATGTCAACACACGGGTCATGAACCGTGACAGTGGGGACTGAATCCGTAGGGTTTGGGGGGGGAACCCTGGAACGATTCAAAACTTGTCAAGTTCCGAGCTCGTTCATTGCAGACTTCCATCGTTTAACGATTCCAGGGATGTGAGCAGCACCACAAATCATCAAGATGGTGATAGGACTCGATGTGATAGGTGCTTGATTTCGGCCCGAGAAATCTAGTGCAGGAGTGTTGTAAGAGTATTCAAACGTGTGACTTGTCTTCAGCTGGAAACATGGTCGATCAACAGCTTCGCCTGAAGCAACTTTCCAAAGACAATCGAACATCACATCATCGCGTCGCTTGATGAACACATCATGCATTGCAGGTGGCATATCAACAGCCCCTGTGTGCATCAACTCTAAGCGTTCAGTTTCTATTGCCCCCAGCAACTGGTCTCGTGTTTTGAAATTGACTTGGAGCAACGCTCTGAGAGAACTTGCGAAGTAACAGAATAAAGATCTTTTCGTTCCTGGTGCGCTTTCCTTGACCTTTTCTTCGAGTAATTCGAACGTTTTAGACATCTCCAAATCGGACAAACATATTCGCGCTGTACCCATTTCAAATGCAGTTGAGAGTCCAGCGACAATTTCTGCACCATCTTTTTCTTCCAACTTACTCGTTGTCGCCACCTCGACAAAGCTCATGAATTTTCTCAGAATTTTAACAATCAAAGATGAGAATCTCCAGATATCTACATTCAACAATACCTCGCTGAATGATAGTGATAGTGCTTGATGAGTGTCTATGACAATACTTCCATTCTGCTTGTATTTCCATGCGTCTCCTCTATTTTGTACGCTAAGCGTTATCATGCTTGTCTCCTCATTCGCATCCAAGACGGCTGTGTGGTGCTCGGGATCTATTTCGTCTTGAAGAGCCAGTAATAATGACCCATGCAGAGCCGAGGTTTGCCAGGCTTCCATTTCACCTTGCCCTCCACCGCAGTCACTCTCATGGAGGAGTTCTGCTGCACGGCGCACTACTCGAGTCTCAATGTCACTAGAGTCGAAAACAGGGCTTGAAGCGTGATATTCGTTCCAAGCAAAATGAATATTTGATGTCAGGTTCGCAGTAACTGGTTTGACGGTAAAAAAAATTTCCGAAACGGAGACCTCAAATATTGCCATCCCTTCCCTCCAGACAAGTGCTCGCTCACCATCCTGAATGTTTTTATTTACGTGCACGTGCACTGCTTCAAACAGACCCGTTTGCACTAGTAGTTCCGCATCCTTTTCCAGAGTTTTTCTAGATACTTTCGATCCCCTCTTAGTATTCAAACGTGCTAATAAACTCTCTTCTCTCACCCCACCAGGGAGCATTCCCGTCGGTAGCCCGCTAATTCGTACTGAGGAGGGTATCATAACGTCTTCCTCAAACGTCCTAAGTCGTTCCATCACACCATTTATGCGCTCATCGCACACTTCTAGAAGTAGAACATCTGGTTGAATCGTTTCCAAGACTGATTTAGCGTCGAGAGCTGACTGTGTACCGACGTGAGCAGTGGGTAACAGAATCACTCTTGCCCCAGGACGCTCAGTCGTGGACGGTTCGTTTAAAACTATCGTCGGTATCGATTCGCGCTCGGAAATGACAAATTCACCGCTGTACTCATGGGAGCACGTGCGAAGATGTCTCAGTCCATGGAACCAAAGGCCCTCACGACGTCGCTCGAATCGCCTTGGACGGCGGGGTCCGACAGGTCGATTCCTCGGGGTACACGCTGTCTGGGCAACCTCTCGAATGTCGGCTGACAGATGAACGTGAGCTATCCCCACAGACATGGAATACCACAGCCCTACTCTAAGTGCTAATTATATCATGAACGTGCGCGTGCGTGATACTGGGGAACTAGACGCGTGCAAGCTTTGCCTTCCAATTTCCGATTCCATACGAACAACTCTCACTCAAGCGAAAAAAGTGGTCGTCGAGGACATGGGGACTCGTCAAAAAAGGGATGATGGAGAGCTTCAGCGGAATCAAATCGCCTCAGTGGGTCATAGGTGAGCATACGGTTCAGTAGCTCGAAACCTTTGTCAGATAAACCAGTCGCGTCACACGGAAACTTCTGACGCAACTTGTTGTAAGGTTGTTCGACAAAAGTCACTTTCTGTGTACTCGGAAGTGAAGGAAAGTCTGGCCATATTCTCTCATTGGGTGTACCGAGGAGTTTGAAAATCTTCTGAAGTTGATCAATTTCAGTTCGTCCGTTAAACAAAGGAGCTCCTGCGAGAAGTTCACCAAATATGCAACCAAGACTCCAGACATCAACAGCAGCTCCGTAAACAGTTGCACCGAGCAAGAGCTCTGGAGCTCGATACCACAGTGTAACCACGAGTTGAGTGTACTTCCCTGGACCACCGAACTGGCGTGCCAGTCCAAAGTCACAAATTTTCAACTCGCCAGAGTTTGTCACCAGAATATTGGACATTTTTAGATCTCTATGCATGATCCAGTTTTCGTGCAAATACGAAATTCCGCTTAGAAGCTGCAACATTAAAGCTTTCACTTCTGGGATTGTGAACTTCGGGTTCGTCGATTCAGCCATCTGATCCATTACTCCTTTGAGATCATTTTCAACGTATTCCATCACCATGAACACAGAGTTTAATTTCCATCCGATAACCACCTCATTGACATTTACGATACTTGGATGGTTCAAAGAGAGGAGAATGTTAACCTCTCTCAATGCAGTCAACGGAAATCCGTCACCGCCTTCGTCTATCTTCACCCTCTTAAGTGCAGCGATCTCATTCGTTCTCTTATCACGAGCTTTGAAAACAACCCCGTAAGTTCCTTCGTCGATTTTGTTGAGTCTTTCGAATTCGTCAACTGATCTACAAGCTGCCACCATGTTTAGTGGACGCTTTTGTAACTGACTTGAGCTCATTTCTTGGCCCGATGCCGGTATTATGCTTGTAGGTTGAGTGTCGGTTTTTGGACCTTCGCGTTCCACTATGTGAGTTGTCGTATGTAATTCTTTCCTATTTACGACGTCGCAGCCACCTGAATCCTTTTTTATGTTTTCGAGTGTGCTTGGTCTTTGGGGTCCTACCATGGGTTCATCTTCGTTATCGTCCTCAAGCTCACCGTCGCATGGTGAAACAGCATGTGTTTGTTCGGTCACGCCTACAACATCAGCTTCGGGAGGACCTCCGCGTCGTCGCTCCTCGCTCCCATCTGGAGAATGACAGACAAGTTTCTCAGCACGCGTCTCTGGCGTCATCTTCTTTTCATGACCCACGACGCCACCGC
>MDSW01170512.1_pt1 | contig 10077 bp, 4 predicted proteins | sample 811171 | NCBI WGS metagenome assembly MDSW01 (sample SAMN05326641, study PRJNA326480) | marine metagenome | isolation source: seawater | place: Atlantic Ocean: North West | collected 2012
TGAGCGCTATGTGACCAAGGCAAACGAGGTACTCTCACAGCTAGAGGCCCGCATCCCGCTGCATCTCCTGCTCCCTACGCAGGCGGGCGAAGAGCTTCAGAGCAAGATGCGCGAGCTAGCCGCTTCCCTGCTCAAGGAGGATGCGGAGGCCCAAGCCTTCGTCACCCTCGACGAGCTCATCCTGCGAGAGGAAGATGCGCTCGGCCGCACTCTCACAGAGGAAGAGGAGGGAGCGCTCGAAGCTGAGCACCTCTCGCGGCTTACTGAGCTGTGCAGGCGACCGCTCGAGGTCCACCTGCACGCTGGCCCTGGAGAGGCCGGCTGGACGCCTGAAGATCCGACCGGAACCGACCGCGCCTCCTTCCTGTTCATCGACCCCTCTGGAGTCGTTCGCGCCCAACAGGTCCCGACCTCGACCCCTAACGCCGGCCTCGCTAAGTGGCTGAGGGTGTTCCGCTCTGGCGAGGCGCCTGCCCCTGAGCGGAATCCCTCAGAAGAAGAGCGAGCGCGCCGCGCAAAGGAATAGGCGCTGGCCCTCCGCAGCCTCTCAGAGTTTTCTGAAAAAGCAGTCCACCTCCCCACCGCTTGGCGCAACTCATCTTGGAAGGGACAGGGATGCTCGCGGGTACGAAACCTTACGACTCCTAATCAACCGAACTCTGCGACGCTCCCTGCCTCTTCCACTCCTCCCTCCCCAAGAGGAGGCGCCGCGACTAGGAGCGCTCAGCCAGGCTCTTCTCAATTCGCTGCAGCGTGTCCCTAATCTCGACGAGGACTCCCTCATTCGCTTGGCCATCAGCCGAAGTGGCAGGGGCCGGCGCGCCGCCTGCGCCCACGACGAGGTCGCGTTGGGTGAGGACCTTGTCGCGGAAGGCGAGAGGCTCGACGACTCCGAAGAGGAGTCCAGTCGCCCCCTGAGCGCTGCCGGCGGTCTCGACCTTGAGCGAGCAGAGCCCGAAGTGCCTGAGCAGCGGCCCCTCGTTCACCGCGAGGTCAGTGATCTTGTCGAGAGGAATGTTCTTCTGCACCTTGACCAAGACACCGCTACGGAGATTGAGAGAGCGCGGCGTTAGCTCACAGCTGAGGTTCTCGTACTGACGCCTGTGAAAGCTCTTGCCGAAGAGGAGCCAGATAGGAATGAGCGGGATCCCGATGAAGCTGATCGCGCACAGGAACATAGCCTGCAGCCAGAAGTAACCGATCACTCGCTTATCGAACTCGGCGCTGACGAGGGTTTTGTCTTGAGTCATGACTCAAGCATAAGCAAAGCACGTGTACGCGAGGGTCGAAACCGCCTCACCGTGTCCCGTCGCTGATGCGGGCCAACGTCCGCTCAAAGCCCTCTTGCAAGACTGTCGCCCCCTCCGGGGGCTCAAGCCTGAATGCTGCCGGGGGTATCCTCGGCTCTGCGTTCCCGATCGCGAGCTGCTCGCCGACGCCGCGTAACAGGGCGTTACGGTGCTCCAAAGGGACGGCTCGGTATAACTCTTCCAGCTCCTTCACCTCACCCGGGACGCCTCGGTCGAGGACGACGCCTGCGAGGTGACCTAGCCCCCTCGCGAACTGCTCAGACCGCTGCGGATCGAGCTCAGACAGTGCACTTAGGGAGAGCTCGAACAGCCTCCTGAACTCCCGCTCTGTGTGCGGAAACTCGTACGGGATATTTGTGCCAGCGATCACCTCCGCGACCCCAGGGTCCGGACGAGGCGTCTGTACCGTTATCCATTCGGCGAGCGTCCAGCGCCCCTTGTGCTCGCGCCAGAAGATACGCGCCGTGAGGCCGGCGCCGCGTGCGACGAATCCGCGCGCTCTCAATGGATATGCGGACAAGAACTCGCGCGTGTCCAGGAACGGCTCCCCTCTCCTGATCTCAGCAGCGCTCGCCATGTACTGCTTCTGCGCCTCGCACCAACCAGCCCCTATATAGAGCTGCTCACGCCAAGGGGAATCAAAGGTCTCGATGATGGAGACTATCTCTGCGCGATCTGGCTCCCACTCATCCCAAGTGCCTGGATACTTGCCGATCACTGGAACGTTTGCAGGCTTGAAGAGCGCGCGCGCAGTCTGGATGTAGTTGTAGCCTGAGTAGTGTGCGCCTGCTCCCGTTCGGCTGAAGCTCAGATCGAGGTACGTAAAGTTGAAGGAGGCTGCGAAGAAGCCTCCCGAGAGGAGCGCTCGTGCTGCGAGGCGCTTTACGCCCTCGGCAGAGAGCCAGCGATCACAGAGGATCGCGTAGAGCAAGAGTATGAAGAGGAAGTGCGGTAGGTAGTAACGGTAGCCCTCCGCCTGCATCGGAGGGCCTAGGTCGTAGAGTTTGAAGTTCGTGAGAGCGAAGACGACCACGATACCTGGGAGATAAAACGTGAGCGGCACGAGGCGCGCCCCCTCGAACTCTCCCTCACCAGCTCGCCCAGCGAGGGTCCCCTTGAGGAGCTGAAGTAGTCCTCGAGAAGCGCCCGGGAGGGAGCAGAACCAGACCACCGCTGTGATCACTACGAAGATGCCCGCAGCGAGAGCAGCCGGCATCCCGAGGAAGTCGTCAAAAGTCGCGGCCCTGTCGATCCGCTGTACGGCGAACTCTAGGGCGCGATCCACAAAGCGCGGGCCCTCCTTCGGCACAGTTGCGCCGACGAAGGAGCCGCTCCTTCCGCTCGTGCCGATGTTGATCGCGATGAGCGGCGCCGCCCCCAAGAGGAATCCTGGCGCAAGTGAAGTGAGGTCCTTCAGAGAGGCGCGGAGACCGCGCATCCCTAGGTGAACGAAGCACAAGAGCAAGATCGGGATGAGGGCGCCCAACAAGATGAAGAGCTGGAAGCCCATGGCGAAGCCCGTGAGGAAGAGCCACCGTCGGTCCTCCCCTCCGTGCTCACGATGCAAGCGATAGAAACACCACAAGGTGAAGATCGCGAAGGGGATATGCTCGAAGTGGTTTCCGCCAGCAAAGACGGAGTACTTCATCATCGTCGGGACGGGACCCAGAGCGAAGAAGAGTGAGCCGATCGTCGCTGCGCGCTCGGAGAAGTTCTCTCGCAGGAAGAGGTGCAAAAAGATGAGGCCGCCTACACCTAAGAGGAATGGCACGAGCTTCAGCGCGAGGTAGCTCTCCCCGAAGAGGAGGTATAGCGGGGCCGCAGCGAAGCCTGTGAAGAGCTGTCCAGCTGCGTTGTCGTAGTGGTAGTGGAGCGGTATCTCACCAGCCCCGAAGAGGAGCCCGGGGATCGTCCCCATGGGGTAGAGCTCGTACTGCGGCATCACCGTCTCATCGAAGGCGGTGTGAAGCAGGAGGACCCTCAAGGCGACAAACAGAGCGAGGCTGAGGGTCAAACCGGGGGAGAGAATACGTCTCATGGCAACTCAGGGAGTCTAGGAGGGGCTGAATGAGGAATCACAGTCCCTGACCCTCCCAGGAATTCGATTCATCGGCCAGAATGGTGGCTCTCGGCCTTCGTAATCTGAAAATGGGTCTCTTGACTGACCTGCCTCTCTTTTTCACTGCACCACCTCTTCGCCATGATCCACCCCCTCTGCTCTCTCGCCCTCGCGCTCAGCGCCGCTGAACCGGCCGCGGAGGCGCTCTCGAGTCGCCTCATGTCAGCGGTGCCTGCTGACTCCGTCTTCATCGCCTCCTGTGACGACCCGAGCGCCCTGCGTGCCAACTTGGTCTCCAACCAAATGGTCCGCCTCTTTGACGGCGGCTCAGGGACCCCTTACGTCTCTGCCGTCACGGACCTCATCGTCAGCGAGCAGGACGGAGCAGAGGCCCTCGAAGCGTTCGAGTTCGCGAAGCGCTTCGCTGAGAGCTTTGACGGCCCGATCGTCGCCTTCGCTAACTCACAGAGCTTCGGCCTCTTGAGCTCCTCCCCTTCCGGAGGTGGCGACCTGCGCGCAGCGCTTGATCAGATCCTCACACAGATGCCCGAGGCGGAGATACGAGATCAGGGGACACACCAAGGCTTCCAGCTCCGCTCGATCAAGCCGCGTGGCCCGCAGAGCGAGAAGATGATCCGCGCGGAGGCCCCTGGGATCACCGGCATCTTTATGGGTGAGGGTGACGTGCTCGCCACGGCGAAGGACAGCATCCGTCGCTACACAGCCCAGGTGCGCTCCGACATCGAGGTGCAGCTCTCGAACGCCCGCTTGGAGGCTGGCGGCAAGGGCTCGCAGAGCGCGATGCACTTCATGCTCGACCTCTCTCGCGCCATGCGCATGAGCGACGACCTTGACGTCCCCCAGATCGGCCTCGACCAAGACAGCTGGATCTATGGTCGCCTCGACTTCGGCGGGCCCACTCAGGCTGAAGCCGTCGTCGAGCTCCGACTCCCGGAGAGCGGGATCGTCTCGAGCTTCCTCGACGTCTTGCGACCTGTCTCCAAAGAAGAGCTAAACCGAATCCCCTCTAGTGCGCTCACCTTCCACGCGATGAGCATCGACCTCGAGCTCCTCATGCAGCGCGCGCTCGAGGCCGGCGGCCCTGACGCCGAAGAAGAGCTCGAAGGGGTCCGCCAAGCGCTCATCGGCGCGACGGGCCGTGACCTCATCGAGGACCTCTTCCTCGGCATGACTGGCTCCTTCGCGACCTACGAGTTCGAGCCCCCGCAAGACCCGGTAGACATCGTCAGCCTGGTCTCGGGCCAAGGCGTCTTCTCTATCGGCGTCCATGACTCCGAGGAGATGCTCGAGGTCTTTGACGACCTCGTGAGCATCGGCGGGATGGACGCGATGATCGACTTCCGGGACTACAAGGACGTAGAGGTCTGGGTCGCTGATGTCGAAGGGCTCTCCCCCGGCGTCGCCTTCCTAGACGGCGAGCTCCTCTTCGCGATGAACAGCGACGACCTCAACAAGGTCATCGACCACGCGAAGACCCCAGGCTCCCAGAGCGTGCTCGAGGGCACCTCTGGCCGGCAGATCATTGAGTACGGGTCTGGCGGCTTCTACGTCTCATATCAGGACACAGCCCTCGCCGCTTGGAAGCTCTTGGCACAGAGCGACCTCGCCGCGGACATGACCCCTGAGCTTCGCTTCCTCGCGAACGCGCCGCGCTTAGACCTGGACGACGTCAAGCGAGAGATCTCTGGGTCCACCATCTCGAGCTTCCTGCGCACAGCGAAAGGCTTGATGTTCCGCGCAGAGAGCCGCTAGCACACGCGCGAACAAGATGAAGGCCCCCTGACGCGAGCGCGTGAGGGGGTCTTCTCTTACTCTGGAGCCCCATGTTTGGGCTCCTCCTCCTCAGCCTCCCCGCAGCACAAGACCCTGGCGCGGACTTCTTTGAGGCGCACATCCGGCCGCTCTTCGCCGAGCACTGCACGAGCTGTCACGGCGAGGAGAGACAGAAGGCTGAGCTGAGGCTCGACCGCTACGGCTCGATCATGGAGGGCGGAGAGGGCGGCGCAGTCGTCACCCCCGGAGATGTCGACGCAAGCCCCCTCCTCGTCGCTGTCCGTTATGAGGACGAGTTCCTCCAGATGCCGCCGCGTAACCAGCTCTCCGCGCAGGAGATCAAGCGGCTTGAGGAGTGGGTCGAGATGGGAGCGCCAGGCCCGGTCACCGAAGGGGCGGGCGCGATCGAGGTCGAGGAGTTCAACCTAGAGAGGCGCCTCGAGCACTGGGCCTACCAACCTGTAACAGATCCGGAGGTCCCCGAGAGCGCTTGGGGCGTTGACCCCATCGACGCCTTCATCGCTAGGAGCCTGCAGGATGCAGGGCTTGAGCCTGCGGACGAAGCGGATCGTGCGACCTGGCTCCGCCGCGTGAGCTACGGGATCACGGGGCTCCCCCCCACCCCTGAAGAGCTAGACGAGTTCCTCTCAGATGAATCGAACGAGGCGCATGAGCGCGTCGTCGATCGGCTCCTCTCCTCCCCTCACTACGGTGAGAGGTGGGCGCGACACTGGCTAGACCTCGTGCGATACGGCGAGAGCCGCGGGCACGAGTTCGACTATGTGATCCCCAACGCCTTCGAATATCGGGACTACCTCACCCGCGCGTTCAACGCCGACGTTCCATACGACCGCCTGCTCACCGAACACGTCGCTGGTGACCTCGTAGAGGAGCCGCGCCTCCACACCACCGAGGGGTACGACGAGTCGATCCTTGGCACCGGCTTCTGGCACCTGGGCGAAGAGGTCCACTCGCCTGTCGACATCCAGGGCGACGAGGCCGACCGAGTCTCAAACCAGATCGAGGTGTTCTCGCACACCTTCTTGGCGATGAGCGTGTCTTGCGCGCGCTGCCACGATCACAAGTTCGACCCGATCCCGACCGAGGACTTCTACGCCCTCGCTGGCTTCCTCCACAGCTCCTCATACCGGCAGGTCCTGTTCGAGAGCTTGCACAAGAACACCCTCGTCGCCGACGCCCTCTCTGAGCTGGACGCAGCCCGTGGGCCAGCGACACGACGCGCCTTCGCAGAGGCGCTGAAGCCGAGCTTGGAGCGAGTCGAGGAGCGCCTCTCGGCGGCGCGGGAGGTCCTCAACTACGAGCATGAAGAGGAGGGGGCTGGTGCGCCCTTACCTGGCGGTCTAGAGATCATCTTCGAAGACTTTGAGGGTGAGTCATGGGGCGCCTGGGAGGTGGAGGGTGACGCCCTCGGAGAGGCGCCGCCGCTGCTCGCGGACATCCCGGATTACCACAAGAGCAAGCTCAAGGACTGGCGAGGTGAGCGCTTCGTCTGCACGCACCGGACGCCACAAGGCGAAGGTCCCTCGCACTATGACCCCGTCGGGGTAGACGCGCGCACAGGCCGACTCTTGAGCCCGGAGTTCACCATCGAGCACGACTACCTCCACTTCCTCATCTGCGGAGGTGATGACGCCGAAATGACCGCGGTCCGGCTGCTCGTCGACGGAGAGGTGGTGCTCTCACGCGCAGCCACAGATGACGGCGTGTTCCGCCCGGCCTTCTTCCATATGGCTGAGTGGCGAGGAGCTCAGGCGCGCGTCGAGATCGCGGACGAAGGCGGCGGCGGCTGGGCGCACATCGGCGTAGACCACCTCGTCTTTAGTGATCGGAGCGACTCGGGCGCCCTCGCGCGAGCGCGCAGCGCGGAGAAGCAGCGAGCTCACTTCATCGCTGTGAGAGAGGTCGCTGCTCGGCGCGGACTCGACGCAGACGCGCTCAGCGCTTGGACCTTAGCGGTCAGGGACGCGAGCCATGACTCGGCAGACCCGCTCCATGCTTGGGCCAAGCTCTGCCAGGGAGAGCCCCTCGAGGCTGAGCCAGCGCCAGCAGCGTGGGCTATGCCCGCCGAGACCGTCGCCCTCTTCTCCTACGAGGACGCCTCTGCGCCCGCCGCTTGGATCCAAGACGGGAACCTCTTTGGCCCTGGACCGAGGGGGCTGGGCGCCGCCTCCTATGGATTCGACCCCGCGTGGCCGATCCAAGGTTTCACGCGCGCGCCTGGCGCCTACGTCGACCCGGACTGGGCCAAGCTCCAGTTTGGCTTTGGGGTCGCCGGCTTCACCAAGGGCCCCTCCTCCGCCACCCCCGGCAGCGTCCACAACTGGAACAGCTCTGGCAGGACCCTCCGAACCCCGACCTTTGTGCCTGAGCACGGCTTGGTCCACTACCTCGTGCGAGGTGCAGGACGCTGCTTCGCGGCGATCGACTCTCATCGCGTGATCGCCGGGCCCCTGCACGGTCAGTCCATCAAGCGCTTTGAGGGCCTCGGTGGTTGGAGGTGGGAGACCCATGACCTCCGAAGGTACGTAGGGCAGAGAGTCCACCTAGAGTTCACCCCTGTCGAAGGCGTCTCAGACTTCGCCCTCGCCCTCGTCGTTGAGGGACCCAGCCGGCCTGCGGACCGCGCGCCGTGGAGCTTTGAGGCTCAGAGCTCGGAGAGCTTCCCCGCCGACTTCGCTGAGGAGCTCGCAGCCTCACTCCAAGCCTTGAGCGCTGCGGAGCCGCTCGAGGCAGAGACTGGCCGCGACAAGGCCGCCCTGCTCGACTGGGTCGCGCTCCACCCGGAGCTCTTCCCGGAGGCAGACCGCGACGCCCTCAGGCGCGCTGCCGCTCCGCACATCGAAGAGCGCCTCGAGCTGCTCAACATGATCGAGAGCCGCTCGCGCGCAGCGCCCGCCATGCTCGATGGGAACGGCGTCAACGAGCGGGTCTTCGTGCGGGGTAATCACAACACCCCGGGAGAGTTTGCCCCGCGACGCCTGCCCGTCGCGCTCCCCGAGTCTGGTCCTATCGAGGCCGAGGGGAGCGGGCGCCTAGAGCTGGCGCGCCGCCTCACGAGGCCTGAGAACCCGCTCGTCGCCCGGGTGATGGTGAACCGCATCTGGCACCACCTCTTCGGCCGCGGGATCGTGAACTCAGTGGACGACTTCGGAAAGCAGGGCACGCCCCCTACGCACCCGGAGCTCTTAGATCACCTCGCGACGCGCTTCGTCGACAACGGCTGGTCCATGAAAGACCTCGTCCGTGATGTAGTCCTCTCGACGACATATCGACAGTCCTTAAACGGTGACCCGCGCGGGCTCGAGCTCGACCCTGACAACCTGTTGCTGGGCCGCTCACCCGTGCGCCGCCTCGACGCGGAGGCGATCCGGGACGGGGCGCTCGCGGTCTCCGGCGCCCTAGACCGCACGCTCTTCGGCCCTAGCATCCCCGTCCACCTCGACCCATTCATGGATGGGCGCGGGAGGCCGGGCAAGAGCGGGCCGATCGACGGCGCGCGCCGGCGCAGCATCTACATCTCTGTCCCGAGAAACTTCCTCTCTCCCTTCTTCAAGGTCTTCGACCGACCCATCCCCTTCACCACACAGGGGAGGCGCAGCGTCTCAAACGTCCCTGCACAGTCGCTGACGATGATGAACGACCCCCTCTTTGAAGAGCTGGCTGAGCGCTGGGCGGAGCGCGCCCTAGAGAAAGGGGAGGCGCCCGCGGCTCAGAGGATCGAGTCCCTCTACCTAGAGGCCTTCTCTCGCACGCCCACCACAGCAGAGACCGAGCGCCTCCTCACCTACCTCGATGGACGTGATGACGAAGACGCCTGGGCTGACGTCTGCCACGTGCTCTTTAACGTGAAGGAGTTCATCTTCTTGAACTAGTTATGAGCCAAGCGAAGAGAGAACACGCCGCCTGGTCTAGGCGAGAGCTGCTGCGCCGCACCTGCTGTGGCTTCGGAGGAGTCGCCCTCTCAAGCCTGATGGCTGAGAGCGCCTACGCTGGCCTCCTGCGTGACGGCGACAACCCGCTGACACCTAGGCCGACTCACTTCCCCGCCAGCGCTCAACGCGTGATCTTCCTCTACATGGACGGCGCGCCGTCGCAGGTCGACACCTTCGACCCCAAGCCGCGGCTGGCGCGAGAGAACGGGCAGCCCATCAAGATGAAGATTCCAAAGACGCAGTTCGACGACGTCGGCGGCGTCTTGGCGTCACCTTGGAAGTTCAACCAGTACGGCGAGAGCGGGCTCTGGATCAGTGATCTCTTCCCGCACCTCTCAAAGCACGCGGACGAGCTGTGCGTCGTGCGGTCCATGACCTCCAAGTTCCCAGAGCACACCAACGCCAATTACTTCCTCCACACGGGGAATGGTCTCCAGGGGAGACCGAGCATGGGCTCTTGGCTCACCTACGGGCTCGGGAGCGAGTCGAGAGACCTCCCTGGCTTCATCGTCCTCAACGGCGGACTCATCCCCCCTGGAGGCCTCGACAACTTCAACTCGGGCTATCTGCCCGCGAGCTTCCAGGGCTCGGTCTTCAAGCGCGGCGCGCAACCGGTCGCGAACCTCAACTCAACTCGTGACTCCAAGGATGAGCAGCGCGCCAAGCTCGACCTCCTCGGTGATCTAGACGACGGCGCGCTCGAGCGCGCAGGCCGTGACGGCGAGGTAGAGACAGCGATCACCAACTATGAGCTCGCCTTCCGCATGCAGACCGCTGTGCCTGAGCTCATGGACTTGAGCGGCGAGACGAAGCTCACGAAGCAGATCTACGGGCTCGAGGCCCCCGATCCACACACCCGCACCTACGGCACGATGTGCCTCCTAGCGCGGAGGCTCGCCGAGCGCGGCGTGCGCTTCATCGAGCTCACTTGCCCGAACGTAGGTCACGACCGCTGGGACCA
>MDSW01204128.1_pt1 | contig 10077 bp, 8 predicted proteins | sample 811171 | NCBI WGS metagenome assembly MDSW01 (sample SAMN05326641, study PRJNA326480) | marine metagenome | isolation source: seawater | place: Atlantic Ocean: North West | collected 2012
ATAGGCAAGAAACGTTGGATTATATCTCTTCAGATATTTTATTTAATCCTGAAAAATTACTTTATTTAATGCAAAAAAAAGAAAATTGGTGCAATACTACTGCATATCCAGTAGAATCCATTTATTGGGAGGGGAAAAAATATTCTAGAGTTGATGCTGCAACTATTCTTTTTTTTAAAATTAAAAAGTATTTGGCAGATATCATTCAAAGATCAGAGAAAAACATAATTAGAGCTACAAAACTAATAAATAAACATTTTAAAATGAAAAATGATTTTCCAATATTTATGGCCATAACCGATATCGCATGGTTCAGACCTGATATCATAAACCCAGCCAGCCCTGTTCCAACAGGAATTGGAGCCGTTGCGTATTTAGATAAACTCCAAGAATATTTAGGCTTGGATAATCACGAATTGACTTGTCAAAAAATGATCGAATTACAAAAAAAATACTGGCCTGATGCTAAAAGAAAGTTTCATCCTATTGATATTGAATATCTATCTTGCGAATGCAGAAAGTATTATAGCTACATCAACAAAACGAAATTATTTGAAGGCAAAAATATTTTTATCCCAAAATTTTAACTGCTTTTCAACTATTACATGAAAACTTTAAGGTCAATTAGTTTCTAGACAATTTCTTTCTAATTGTTTAACGGCTTTTGCAAATGCGATACCCATCTTTATAAAGCCATCTGTATCATAGTGCCAAGCATCATTGGAAAACTGATATGATTCAATTTCAGTCACATAGGATGCACAATTGTCTTCTTCAGTAAATTTTTTCTGTGCAGAGTGTACAATTTTAATGAATGGTTGAGTAGGCCCTCCATTTGAAGTCATGTGGCTATCATTAATCTTACCAATTATTACGGGTAATTTTTCATTTCTTAGTGAAGCGCGTAATAGTTTAATTAAATTTTTTAGATTACCATAATAATCCTCAGAAGCCTCTTTAGAATGTTCGGCATCAGATTCTCCTTGCATCCATATAATACCTGATGGAATTAACCTATCCAAACGACCATCTCCATTAATATCTGCAACATCAAAAGCGTTATTTATTGTCGAAAGCGCATTATCTAAATGATTTCTTCTTTCTTGATCGGGATGCCAATCCCCATACCCTGCACCAGGATACAATGCTGTCCCTCCAAAGCTATATTTGATGATTGCTATTTTCCCGCCATCACTTGTCATTTCTCTTGCAAAGGAGAGCTCAGGACCAAACATTTTAGAAAGAGAGTTTGAAATGCCATTCGTTTGGAACATATAGCCATGACCTGGTTCAACGGGAGACCAAATGCCGATACCACCATTTGGATTTCCTTCATTATCACGTTTCCCATTAAAAATCATTGAATTTGGAATCCTCTTATTTAAACTATCAGGAAGTTGATCATTAAACCCATATCCATCCATGTTGGACTGCCCACCAAAATAATATACTTCCCAAATATCTAACTCTTTTGATGAATTACATGCCATAAATAAAGTTGCTAATACTAGCACAAGTGCCTTTACTAATTTATGTTTCATTCACAAAGTATTTTTTGAGCCCATAAAATTCCAATAATAGTTTTCACATCTGTAATTTTACCATTCCATACCATATCAACTGCTTCGTCTAACTTAGTTGGGAATAGAGATAAAAATTCATCAGAATCTAGACTTTGTTCGGTTTTAACAAGGTTTTCAGCGAGATAGAGCCACATTTTCTCATCAGTGAAGCCTATTGCAGGATGAATATTGGTAAGAAAAGTTAATTTATCGGCCTTATACCCTATTTCCTCCTCAAGCTCCCTTAATGCACATCTCTCTGGGATTTCATTTTGGTTCAATTTCCCCGCTGGTATTTCAATCATTTGTCTTTTAACTGTGTATCGATACTGTTTTATTAAACCAATCTTACCATCTGGTAAAATTGGTATGCAACATACTGCACCAGGATGTTTAATCCATTCTCTGGTGCTAGTATTTCCATTTGGGAGCAGGACTTTATCGTTATTTAAGGTCAAAAAGGTACCCTTATAAACAATTTTTGTTCGAATTGTCTTTTCTTTTAAGCAAGTCATTTTATGTTTTTTATCAAATTTGTTAAAGCTAAATTTAAACTTATAATAATTGTTCATTAATTAAGACTCTTACATTAGACTTGTAATGATACTATATTGAACATAATTTCTATTCTAGATTTTTAATTTCACGTCACATGATAATAGAGGTATAAATATGACAAAAGGTTACTTGATCAAGATAGTAGTCTCATTAACTATGATGCTAACAGCTGTAACAGCACAAGAAAATGTAGATGCTATTGAAAAGGCTCGCCAAGCAAAAGAAGCTGCTGACAAAGCTGCTGCAGAAGCTGCTGCTGCCACATCTGCTGCAATTGAGGCTGCTGCTGCTAAAGCTGCCAAAGAAGCGAGAGAAGAAGCAAAACGAAAAAAAGAAGAAGAAGAAGCAAGAAAAATTGCTGAGGCTAAAGCTGCTGAGGAAGCAGAGTTAGATGCTGCCGCTGCTGCTGCTGCAGAAGAAGCAAAAAGAAAAATGGCTGCAGAACTTGGACTGGAAGTTGATGACCCTGAAGTTGAGGAAGCTGTCACTGAATCGACTGTTGCAGAAGCAACTGAAGGAGAAGCTGAAGAAGTTGTAGCTAAAGAAGCACTAGGTTGGAATATTGGAGCTGCTGCAAGTGTTGGTTTGCTGAAAGGCGAAAGTTTTGCAGGTGGTCTCCCGACTGGAGGAACTGTTGTTATTACTACTCCATATGGCTTTAAACTTGGACCATTTGATTACACAATTTCATTAGGAATTGGGGGTTATACTGGCGAGGATGATAGTGGAGGAACTTTTAATCCTTCATTTGCTGGGCTTGGCGGAAATCTAACTGTTTCGAATTTCGTCTTTGTTGAAGGACATGTTGGTAGCGTTGGTGAAGGAACAGGTTTCAGAGGATTTGCTGGAGTTACTCTTGAAAGACTTATGAAAAATAGTCTTAATCTACCATTTAATTTATTAGTCGGTAGTGAAGCTTTCTACAGTACCGATATGGTAGGAGTTGGCAATTCATCTGGATGGGCAGCTTTGGGTATTAGATTAGACTATGGTTTCTAGTTAAAAATTAAACGGTAAAGTAACCTATTAAAAAAAGCGACTTGACTAGCAAGTCGCTTTTTTTTTATAATGAAAGAATACTCGATTTTGATACCTATTCACAATGAAGTGAATCTTATACCTTTACTCTTAAAGTCTCTTACTATTTTTATTAAAAATGGACATCAGATAATAATAATTGATGATGGAAGTGACGATGGAAGTACTAGTATACTAGAAAATTGTTTGGAAATCGATCTCGTATGTCTTAGTGAAAATATGGGTAAAGGGTCTGCGATTAAAGAGGGCTTAAAAAGGGTAATCAACAAAAGAGTCATATTATTTGATGGAGATATGGAACTAAGATCATCAGATATTTCAAAGCTAATGATTCTTGATAAGAAAAATGGCATAGACTTTGTGATGGGATATAGATTTAGATCCCTTAGTTCATTAAGGTCTAGACATGATTGGGGTAACTTCATGTTCACAAGCTTTTTCAACTTAATATTTAACTCAAATTATAAAGATATTCTTTGTTGTGCGAAGTCATTTAATATTAATGCAATAAATAAATATGAGATTCATTCAAAGGGGTTTGATATAGATGTAGAATTAGCATCTGTTTTTACCATACTTAGTAAGAAAAAAAGGATAGCCCAAGTTTTACTAGACTATGAAAGGAGGGGAATACAAGATGGAAAAAAACTTAAGATTTCTGATGGATGGATAATTTTATCAAGAATAATTAATATGGTAAGATATAAGTAATAATTAAAAAAGTGATTGAATTAATTGCAAGTTAGTTTCAACAGAAGTCTCTTTAGTTTCTGGTATCAAGTTAAGAACGCTTGATATTGTAATATTATCGTTTAAACTATAGGTAAAACTTGTTTCAATATAAATTACGTCCTCAGTTATGCCACTAGGAAATTTTCCTCTCAAATAATCAGAATAAGGCTCATATGCTTCACGAGTGATTGATTCTTCACCATTCTGGAAGAATCCAGTAGATAAAGAAAGGATTAGATTTCTTTTATTGTAATAATTTATTCCAATAGAAAAATTTTGACAATCACTTCCGCCTTGCCAACCTAAAGGTTTTCCATTTTGAATAAAATTGTTTGACCCCAATAAATGTCGAAAGGTAGGAGTACCAACATAAATAAATGAGCCATATACTGTAATAAAATGATTATTGGATAGTAGTTTTGGTGAAACAGCCATTCTTAATGAGAAAGCCCTGCCATGCTCTTTTTCCTTTTGAATTTCTTTGTCAAGAACAAGTTCATCAATTAAATAGTTAGCTGAAAATCGAATCCCAGTATTTAAAAAATAATCTAGATGCATTTGCCAAACTGCATTAGCATTGCTTTCCCCTACAACATTTAGACGGTCATTTAATTCTAATTCCAGATGGGAAGCTATTGGATTGAAATAACCTATATCAAATTGTCTATTTTCTCCTGAATATATTGTAGTCTCTGAAAATCCTATAATCAATGATCTTTGATTTGTCCATTCAAATCCTCGAGCAGTAATGTACCTATTGATATTCTTCTGAATATTTTCCAAATAGCCATGTATATATCGGACTCTAACTCTTCCATAATCTGAACCCAATAATATATAATCAAAAGCTTCACTGTTTTCACTCAAGGCTAATTGGATGTCATTACCCGCACCCCAGTTTTGATTACCTTTCCCAATTTCTAAGATTACCCACCTATTTTCAAATCCTAAGCCAGAGTGATTATTCTGGTTTCCATATGATTTGAGTATACCCTTGTATTGTTGATCACCGTTTGATTTAATAATAAATGATGGATAAATATATCCATAATAGTAATCTTTGAAATATATACTACCATATCCTTTAATAATATGAGAATTATTTTGAGTATTAATAGCTAAGTATCCATTAGTTTTCATCATAGTAGAATGTTTACCAACTTCATTTTGCAATTGTGATTTAAATCTATTTGTTCCGAAAATAGATAATGATTGCCAGTTTTTACCAACGTCATAAAGCATCTTCCTAGATTGGTATAAAAAGTGGTTTTTTGGTATGGGCTGAGAAAAGACTAAATCTAGTTGTACAATTATAGAGATTATATAAAAGTACTGTTTAACATATGGAGGATACCATAGCTGCTTGATTGAGAGATTAAATCGTTTTTTTAAAATCTATGCTTCTGCCTTAATTCTTGATAATGATATCTCGCTACTATTTTCTATATGAGGGCCGAAACTTCTTGGGGTATAAGTAGGAACAATTTGTTTAAGTAGAATTTGGATTTTCTCACTATCCAATTTTTCTGCACACTTTAATAATTCATCTAAACTGGTTGAAAATATAGACCAATGTATATTGGGGACACTATCTTTTAATACCATTATCTTACTGTGAGATGTGCTTACCTTTTTTTCATTCAATAATTGAAGTTCCTCATATAGCTTTTCTCCTGGCCTTAATCCTGTAAAAACAATTGGAATATCAACTTCTGGCTCAAGGCCCGATAACCTAATTAAATCTTTTGCCATTTGTACAATTCGAATTGGTTTACCCATTTTCAATAAAAATATTTCACCGTCATTTCCAAGTGCCCCACATTGTATTATTAATTGAGATGCTTCTTGAATAGACATAAAGTATCTGGTCATTTCAGGGTGCGTAATAGTTATTGGCCCGCCTTGATTAATTTGCTTTTGAAATGTAGGTATTGCACTTCCAGAGCTTCCTAAAACATTCCCAAACCTTACTGCCATAAAAGTAGTCTTCGATATCGCATTGTAGGCTTGTATCAATTTTTCAGATGCTCTTTTAGTCGCTCCCATAACATTAACAGGATTTACAGCTTTATCAGTTGATACTAATACAAATTTATCAACTAAATACTTATCAGATAGTTTTACAATATTTAGTGTGCCCCCAAGATTAGTTTGAACTGCAGTCCAAGGATGCAGTTCTTGAATTGGAACGTGTTTGTAGGCAGCTGCATGGAAGACAATATGTGGACGATTTTCGGAAAACACTTTATCACATTCATTCTTAATATTAACCGATGCCAAGACAGTTTTTAAAATTGTTTTTGTTTGTACTTTAGAGAAATATTGATCCAGCTTGTATATATTCTCTTCACTAGTGTCAAGGCATATAATCTCTGCTGGCTTAAAGGACATGCATTGTTTAACTAGCTCCGAGCCTATCGAACCTCCAGCACCAGTAATAAGAACTCGTTTCCCTCGCAGAATTTCTTCAATTGAATTCATATCGAGATTTATCTCTTTCCTACCTAAAAGGTCTGAATATGAAACATCTCTAACTGCAGCTAGAGAAATTTCCCCATCAATTATTTCATTAATTGCCGGTACAGTTTTATATCGCTTACCAGTCTGTTTGCAAATATCTACAATTCGACGAATTTGGTCTCCTGATGCAGAAGGTGCCGTAATTAGTAATTCATCATAGGGTATATCAAGGTTGGGAAGTTCTGATATGGTACAAAATATTTCTTTACCATGCAGAAGAGCACCTTTCTTTTGCATATTATCATCCACAAATCCGGCAATAGAGTATAGATGTCTAGATGTGGTCATTATTTCCCTGGCCAACTTTTCACCTGTTTTACCTGCACCAATAAGTAATAATTTTTTCCTTCTCCGGGGGTTTTTTAAGGGAGAATCCTCGTGATAATGAGTGTAATAAACTCTAACACTTAATCTGATACCGACAATAGTTACCACATTAAGTATATAATAGATTAATAAGACAGACCTGGGGTATATTGCAGAAGTATTAAAGATAAAGACAAATATAACTGAGATTGCACATACAATTGATACTGCACTAATTATTGCATAAAAATCAAAGAGACTGGTGTAGCGCCATAAACGTGCATACAAGTCGGAGAAGTAAAATACAGAAATTTGAAAAAATATAAACCAAGGTACCCAAGAAAAAAAGATCGCCATCTGATTTTGTGGTACTACAAAATCAAAACGAATAAGAAATGCAACATATAATGTTAACCCAGCTGTCAAGCTATCCAACAACATTAATCTGATACTTCTATTTTTCATTGCATTATTCCAATACTTTAGTTTGCGCAAATAAATTATGGCTGAATGGATAAATTATATAAGACAACTCTTTTACTCCCTTTGCGTACAAATATACAAAAATAATTTCAAATTAATACATTTTTAATAGTAACCAGAAACATTGTTAAACCTTGTTCTTATTCCAACTAAAACATGGAGAGTATTGTATCAATAATTCTATTTTGATCTTGATAGGAAAGACTTGAACCAGACGGAAGACACAACCCGTTCAAAAATAATTCAGCTGATACATCTCGTTCCCCATTTTTTATATAGTCGTAATTTTTGTATAATGGCTGCAAATGCATTGGTTTCCAAACAGGTCGGGATTCAATATTTTCTTTTTCCAAATTATCAATGATTTGAGATCTGGATAAGTTTGTAATTTTTTGATTTACTGTAATAGTCGTTAGCCAATGATTTGATTTACAATATTCAGCCTGACTCATAAAATCAATACCATCTATAGGGGAAAGAGCGTCAAAATAATTTTTATAAATTTTTCTTCTTTTTTCTATGAAGTCTTCAAGATTTTTTAATTGACCTCTACCAATTGCAGCTAAAAGGTTGCTCATGCGATAATTATAGCCTAGTTCCTTATGTTCATAATGAATCTCAGGCTCTCTTGACTGGGTTGATAAAAAACGAGCTTTTTCTGTATAATCTTCATTATTTGATACCAGCATACCACCACCAGAAGTAGTAATGATTTTATTCCCGTTAAATGAAAAAACGCCGATGCTTCCAAAATTACCACATTTTTCCCCTTTATATTCAGAGCCCAATCCCTCTGCTGCATCTTCAATGAGTTTGACATTATTTTTTTCACATAAATCATTAATTGAGTCATAGTCACAACTTTGACCGTAAAGATCTACAGCAATAAGAGCTTTAGGTTTATACTTTTTTATTGCATGTTCAAGAGCATTGAGGTCAACCGTCCAGTATCTAGGGTCAACATCAACAAAAACCGGAGTTGCATTTTCATATAGTATTACATTAGCACTTGCTGCGAAAGTCAAACTAGGGCATAAAACAATATCTTTCGAAGAAATACCCAATATTCTCAATGCTAGGTGTAAAGCTGCTGAACCTGATGATAACGCACATGCATCAACAATATTTATATAATTTGAAATTTCATTTTCAAATTTGTCAACATGTGGTCCAAGTGGCGCAATCCAGTTTGAATGAAATGCATCTAATAGAAACTTTTTTTCGTCAGCAACCATGTGAGGTGGTGATAAATATATTCTTTTATTTTTGCCCATTTAAAAAAATATCTAAATAATTTCAATTTTCCTAGATAGAGTATTTATCAAATCATAACCATCCCAGTTCAAGGAAAAGTCCATTGTCCGTCCAATTGGGATAATCCTATCTATACCTAAAGGCTCTATATTGTTTATAAGATTTTCCAACTCATCTTTTGAAAAGCCGAAATAGGAAAGTGTCTGATACTTTCTATTTACAATTTCTGATATTTCATTAATTGATTTAGCATGATATTCAGAAAAATAGCCGCTATTTAATTTGAACCTATCAATACCTTTACTTAGCTTTCTAAGCTCAACACGCCATAATAAATTATCTTTTGTTTTAACATGTTTAATATCATCCAGTTCAATAGCTTGTCTATAAAAATTTGTGATCTTATCAATCGCTGAGGCAGGTTGAAAATCATATCTCTTTTTTATTATTTGATATAGAAAATCCCAAAATTTATTTTGAGAGGATTTTACATTCTTAGCTAAACCCATCCATATAATCAAATGGGGAGCAGAACATGAATTTTGGTCAAATAAATACGTATCGTTGTAAAACCCTAAAGCAATTTTCCGCTGGTTTAATTCGTAAGCAAACCTATCGGCATTAATAATGGAAATTGAAAATCTGTCTGAGAATGTTACATCAAATGCTCTAGGATCAATTGCATTTTTTCTTATGTTATTAATAGTTTGATCACCTCCCCAAATTACTCGAACATCACAATGTAAAGAAAAGTGTTTTGTTGCATTATTCGAACTTTCATATTTCACTAAAATTATTCTATTTGTAATGGAATCATGAGCAGATATTTTTGAAAGGGAATTTATAGCATCTGCAATGATATTGACTTGCTCAAAACTTTTCGATGGAACCCTTACGATATTTGTATTCCCGGATAATAATCCTGCAATCAAGGAAAATGCGAAGTTTACCGGAATATTGGATGGCGCAATATGAAAAACTGTTCCTCTTCCTATTCTGTGCTTATTATAACGAAGAAAGTGTTTTTTTAATTGTAATATATTTGCTTTTCTGCAAAAAAAAGAAAAAGCAGCAACATCTGGAAAGTATTTCAAACGAGTGTCTTTTTTTATTTCTTTTGACAATGCGTCTAAATATGCTATGACATCAGAGGAGAATATCTGCGTTGATGGCATTTTTAATAGAGTATCATAATTTTTTACAGTTACTTTTGTTAAAAACATAATATTATGATATTTCTTCGGCATAGGTATCACCGCATCCACGAAGTTCTGCGCTTTCCATACGCCCAAAAATATGAAAGTATTTTCCTAAGCGACCACATTTACAATCATCTTCACCCAAAAGTACACCTTCATCTTCTGTTATAAGTAAATGACCAGGGTAACTTTTTGGTAAAACAGACACAGTTTGGATAATGCCCTGCTTCCCAAATGGTAATATTGAAAAGTCACGCGCATTTCGTACCAATATATCAGAAAATACTGAGGCGTGTAAATTCCCATATTCACATTCCATGTATATTGATCCAGTTTGTTCAACCATGCCATAGTAATCATATACTTTCTTTATTCCACACAACTTATTCAAAGCTGATCTAAACTCTTTAGATGAGATTGACTCA
>MDSW01156750.1_pt1 | contig 10075 bp, 10 predicted proteins | sample 811171 | NCBI WGS metagenome assembly MDSW01 (sample SAMN05326641, study PRJNA326480) | marine metagenome | isolation source: seawater | place: Atlantic Ocean: North West | collected 2012
AATTAGACAATTTTTTGCTTTCATATATATATGTTTAAAAATGAGTAATAATATTCAATTGCACAAAAACGATCTACCAGAAGATTTAAAATTAGGCAATATAATTGCTATAGACGGTGAATTTATGGGTCTGAACGTAAGACGTGATCCTCTATGTCTTATTCAAGTATCTTCTGGGAATTCAGACGCACATATAGTTCAGTTTGATAGAAAAAATTACCATGCTCCAAATTTAGTAAAATTATTAAGTGATGAAAAAATTACAAAAATTTTTCATTATGGAAGAGCAGATATGGCTCATATCAAGTATTATTTGAATACTGACACAAATAATATACTAGACACCAAAATAGCTTCAAAACTTGCAAGATCATATTCCGATAATCACTCACTTAAAACTTTAATAAAAGAATTTATAAACATAGATATAAGCAAACAATTTCAAAATTCAGATTTTGGAGGAGAATTAACCCCTGCTCAACTTAAATATTGTGCTAATGATGTGATCTATCTTCATAAAATTCATGAAGAATTAAATAAAATTTTAAAAAGAGAAAATAGACTAAAGCTTTATTTGGATTGTTTAAATGTTTTAAAAACTAGGGTTGAACTTGATTTAGCTTTATTTAAGGATGATATTTGGTCTCATTAATGAATAACAAAAAATTTATAAACATTGCCAAAGAAGTAATTAATCTCGAAATTAAAGCACTACAGAATTTGAGAAAATCTGTAAATAAATCTTTTAGTGATGCAGTTGTTAAAATTGCAAATTGTCAATCAAAAGTCATTTTGTGTGGTGTTGGAAAAAGTGGACTTATAGCTTCAAAAATTGCAGCAACTTTAGCATCTGTAGGCACACCCTCATTTAGTTTAGTTGCAAGTGAAGCTTCTCATGGTGATTTAGGAATGATATCAAAGAAAGATGTTTTGATATTAATTAGTTATTCAGGGAAAACAAATGAATTAAAAAATATTATTCAATATGCAAAGAGAAACAAAATTTATTTAATTGGAATTGTTTCAAAAAAAGAGTCAATTTTATATAAAGCTTCTGATACAAAACTTTTAATACCTCAGGTAATTGAAGCTGGTGGAATTGTTCCTACTGCAAGTACAACTTCTCAGCTTGCTTTTGGAGATGCTTTGGCAATTGCATCAATGAAATATAAGAAATTCGATAAATTAGATTTTAAAAAATTTCATCCCTCTGGAAGTCTAGGGGCCCAACTTAAAACAGTTGAAGATATTATGATAATTGGAAAAAAAATACCATTTGTGGATGAAAATTTAAAAATGAGTAAAGCTATAAAAATTTTGAGTGAAAAAAAATTAGGTATTGTAATTGTAAGAAACAAAGAAAAAAAAATATCAGGAATAATCACAGATGGTCAAATCAGGAGAATTAGTGAAAAAAACTCTAATTTTCATATATTGCCTGTTAAAAAAATTATGACAAAAAGGCCTATTACTATTGATAAAAATGAGTTAGCCGCTAAGGCTTTGTCGCTTATGAATAACAATAAAATCACCTCTTTAATTGTGATAAATAAAAAAAAACCGAGAAAAGCAATTGGTGTAATTCACGTACACACAGTTTTACAATCAAATATTTCTTAAATGTTAAAAAAAATTGTTGTTTTATTTATAATTTTAATTTCAATTATAATTATTAACTTCAAATTCTTTAACAAAGAAAAAAAAGTAGAAGTAAAAAAATTAGAGGAGATAAATTCATATAATTCAAATTTTCTAGAAAATGTCGAATATATTGCGAAAGACTCTAAAGGAAATCAATATATTATTAGGGCTGCGAGTGGTGAAATCGATTTAAATAATAATGAAATTATATTTTTAAAGGACGTAAGATCAATAATTAAACTAACAAATTCTGATGAAATCAATATTAAATCTGACTTTGGAAAATATAATGCAAATAATTATGATACTATTTTTTCAAAAAATGTAATAATTAACTATTTAGAAAATAAAATTACAGGGGATTATCTAGATTTCTCACTAATAAAAAACAAAATGATATTATCCAGAAACATAATTTTTACAAACTTAGAAAATATTTTACAAGCAGATGTTATTGAAATAGATATAGACTCGAAAGATACTAAAATTTTTATGTATGAAGATACTAAAAAAGTAAATATTAAAAATAAAAATTTCTAAAATGGCTATAATAAAGAAATTTAGAATTAAATCATTTAAAAATTTAAATTCCATAATTGAATTTAAAAATATATCTCTTTCATATGGAAACAGATTAATATTGGACAATATAAGCTTTAAAATTAATGAGGGACAAATTTTTGGAATGTTGGGTCCAAATGGTGTAGGTAAATCAACTATATTTAATCTATTAACAGGATTAATTACTCCAAACTCAGGTATGATCAAAATAAATAATACAGAAGTAACAAACTATCCTGTTTATTTAAGAACTAAGAAATTTAAAGTAGGTTATGTCCCTCAATACGGTGGTTATTTTAATGATTTAACATTACAAGATAACTTAAAAGCAATAAGTGAAATTATAATTAATGATAAAAATATTAGATCTGAAAGAATAAATTATCTTATATCAAAATTTGAGTTAGATAATTTGAGGGAAATAAAAGCAAAATACCTCTCGGGAGGACAAAAAAGAAAATTGGTTCTTGCTTTAGCCCTGTTGAGTGAGCCAAAAGTCTTGCTTTTAGATGAACCTTTTGCTGCCCTTGATGTTTTAACAATTAAAATGCTTCAAGAAATAATTGTAAATTTACAACAAGAAAATCAAATAACAATTTGCATCTGCGATCATCAAGCTAGAGATTTGCTTGCATGTGTAGATGCAGCAATGATTTTAAGTAATGGAAATATCATAGCTCAAGATACACCAGCTAATTTAGTTCAAGATATAAATGCTAAAAATGCATATTTTGGTGACGGTTTCAAAATAAACTAAACCTAAATGTCAAAAAAAATAATTATAAATAAGAAGATAAATTCCTATAAAAAAGAAATATTTATAAGTGGAGATAAAAGCATAAGTATTAGATGGGTTTTATTTGCATCTCTAGCGAATGGTGTATCTAGAGCAAAGAATCTTTTAATGTCTGATGATGTTTTAGCGTCAATCAACGCAATTAAAAAATTAGGTATTAAAGTAAATATAAAAAAAAAGGAATGTAAAATTTATGGAAAAGGATTGGGTGGTTATAAATATAAAAAAAATATTACAATAAATGCAAAAAATTCTGGAACGTTAGGAAGACTATTGCTTGGTATTTTAATAGATTCACCAAGACCTATAAAATTAATTGGAGATAAAAGTTTATCTAAAAGAGATTTTAAGAGAATTTCAGATCCTTTAAGCAAATTTGGTGCGAAATTTAAGTTAACAAAAAATAAAAACCTTCCACTTACTATTTATGGTTCAAAAAATTTAAGTCCAATTAAATACATTGAAAAAAGAGGTTCTGCACAATGTAAAAGTGCAGTGATATTTGCTGGTATGAAAACTAAAGGTTTAACAATTATCAAAGCTAAAAAGTCAAGAAACCACACTGAACTTTTATGTAAATATTTAGGTTTGCCTATAAAAGTAAAAAAAATGAGAAATTTTGATCAAATTGAGATAAAAAAAATAAATAAAATTAAACCTCTCAACTATAATATTCCTTCAGATATCAGCTCTAGTGCATTCTTTATAGTTTTAACCGCTCTTTCGAAAAATTCTAAATTAACGATAAAAAATGTAAATATTAATATTTCGAGAGTAGGTATCATAACTATATTAAAAAAAATGGGTGTAAAGATATTATTAAAAAATATAAGAATTTATAAAGGTGAGAAAATTGCAGACATAGAAGTTCAAAGTTCAAATAAAATAAAATCTATAAATTGTCCATCAAATCTAAATAGTAGTGCTATTGATGAATTTCTTATTATCTTTCTAGTTGCAGCCAAAGCTAAAGGTATATCTTATTTTAAAAACCTAGGAGAATTAAATCAAAAAGAAAGTCCAAGACTTAAATGGGGGGAGAGAATTTTAAATAAAATGGGAGTTAAAACAATTGTTAAAGAAAATTGCATTAAAATATTTGGAAATCCAAACCTTGAGTTAAATAAAAACATAGAAATAAAAAATTACATGAAGGATCATAGAGTATTTATGACTAGTGTGATTGCAGCATTATCATTTGGAGGAAAATGGAGTATACATGATAGAGATTCTATCAAAAGTTCTTTTCCAAATTTTTTAGAAATTACAAACAATATAATAGGCTGTGATTAAAAGAAAAAACATAATAAAGATTGCAATAGACTCTCCTGCAGCAGCGGGTGCAGGCACAATTGCTAAAACTATTTCCAAACATTATAATCTTTTTTATCTTGATACAGGAAAAATTTATAGATTTATAGCTTACCTTAAGTTGAGATTTCCAAAAAAATATAATTATAAATTTATTAAGTCAAAAATAAATTCTCTAAAAGTAAAAGATCTTTCGAATAAATTATTACTTGCTAATGAAATAGGTACAGAAGCATCAATAATATCAAAAAATAAAATAATTAGAAAAATAGTTCATTCATTTCAATTAAAATTTGCTTATAATCCACCAAAAAAATTTAAAGGATCTTGCTTGGATGGTAGAGATATAACCTATAATATTGTACCTGACGCAGATTTTAAATTTTATATAACCGCAGCTACAAAAACGAGAGCTTTAAGAAGATACAAAGAATTAAAATCCCTTAAAAATAAAGTTACATTTCATGAGGTCTTAAAAAGTATTAAAAAACGTGATAAAAGTGACTATAATAGAAAAATTGCTCCTTTAAAAAAAACAAAAGATTCACTATTGATTAATACCACAAAGCTTAATAAAAGGGCATGTTTTTTAAAAATAAAAAAAATAATAGACAGGAAATTAAATAATTAATGGAAATTTATAAAGACTTATCAAACCAAGCTACTCAAGAATTTGAAAAACTACTTAACAGCCAGCTCTCAAAAATCCAAATAGAAGAAGGTAAAATCATAGAAGGTAAAATAAATAAAATAACTGAGAAATTTGTTTTTTTGTTTGTTGAAGGGTTAAAATCTGAACCAGTTTTAGACATAAATGAATTAAAGAGCATGGGCCTGTCAGAAAAAATTAAAATTGGAGAAACAATTCCAGTATTACTTGAAAAAATTGAAGACAAACACGGTGAAGTTTTAGTATCAGCAAGTAAAGCTCAAAAAATTAAGGGTTGGGACAAACTAGTTGAGGCATATGAAAAGAACGAACCTATAATGGGAAAAATTACATCAAAATGTAAAGGTGGATGTATAGTTGAACATATTGACACTGGTTCATTAATGTTTTTACCAGGTTCTCAAATTAGCGACAAACCTTTAAAAGATATTAGCCATTTAATGAATGAACCTCAAAAGTTTGCACTTATCAAGCTGGATAAAGTAAGAGGTAATGCCTGTGTATCTAGAAGAGAGATAATTTCATCCTTTAAAAAAGAGGATAAAGCTAAAATAATAGAAAAGTATAAAGTTGGAGATATTATCAAAAATGCAGAGGTAAAGGGCTATAGTTCTTTTGGTTGTTTTTTTAATGTAAATGGAGAATTGGATGTTTTAGTCCACTTACAGGAAATTTCTTATTCTAGAGTGAATCACCCAGATGAAGTTTTTAATATTGGCGAAAAACATGATTTAAAAGTTATAAGTGTTGATAAAGAAAAGTTACAAGTTGGTTGTTCGGTAAAACAATTATCACCTGATCCCTTTGAACATATAGAAAATTATGAATTAAATAAAATTTATAAAGTAAAAGTTGTCAAATTAATGGATTTTGGTGCATTTTGTGAATTAGAACCAGGATTAACAACTTTACTTCATTCAAGTGAACTCAGCTGGACAAAAAAAAATATATCAGCAAAAAAAATGTTCAAACTTGGAGACGAAATTGATTGTGTAATTACTGAAATTGATAAAGAAAAAAGACGTGTTGCTATTTCTCATAGATTGACACAAGAAAATCCTTTTGAATTATTTGAAAAAAAATATCCTATAGACTCAATTATAGAAGGTGAAGTTGTAAATAAAAATGAATATTCACTTTTTATTAGAGTTGTTGATTTAGATATTGATGCTTTTCTACATTGTAATGATTTAACATATTTTAATAATGGAGAAGAAGAGCTAAATAAGTATAAAAAAGGTGATAAATTAAAAGTAAAAGTACTAGAAATTAAAACTTCTGAACAAAAAATTAGAGTTGGCCTAAGACAAACTCAAACTGATCCATTTGATTGGTTTAAAGATAAAACAAAGAACCAAATTATAACTGTGAAAGTAGTATCAACTGATAATAAAGGGTTAATTGTAAGACCAGAAGGATGTGAAATGGACTTTCAAATTAAAAAATCTGCAATAGCAATAAATGCTGCAGATGCTCGTCCTAGTAGATGGACTGGTGGTGAAAAATTAGATTGTGCAATTTCAGAACTTGACTTGAATAAGAGAAAAGTAACTCTTAGTATTAAACTTTTAGAAGAAATTGAGAAAAAAGAAGCATTAGAAAAATATGGATCTGAAGGGTCTGGTAAAAATTTACCTTTTTCAACTTTATCTGATGATTTAAAGAAAAAAGAGAAAGAATAATTTAAGAATAAATAAATTGGCTATTGTAAAATCAAAGCTTCTAAAACAATTATCTAGCAACTATCCAAATTTTCTTAAAAAAGACCTAGAAAAATTTACAAACATTATATTTAACGAAATAAAAAGAGCACTAAAACGTGGAGATAGAGTTGAATTAAGAGGTTTTGGAGTTTTTTACACTAATATTCAAAAACAACGTATATCAAGAAATCCTAAAACAGGCGAAAAGGTTAATACGCCAGAAAAAAAGACTATTCACTTTAAAATGTCTAAAGATTTGTTTAAAAAATTAAATTATGAGGAATAAAAGTATTTTTGTTGCGTGCGATACTTCAAATTTAAAAAAAATAAAAACTATAATTAGTGATACAAAAACAAGTAAGCTAAAAATTATTCCAAAGTTTGGTCTTCAATTCTTTTACTCAAAACATGGAAGAAAATTCTTAGAAAAAATTAAAAGTGATTTTTGGTTAGATTTAAAGATAAATGACATTCCACAAACAGCTATTTCAGCTATTGATAGTTTGAAAGATTTAAAAAAGTGCAAATATCTTACTGTACATGCCAATGGTGGTCTAGAAATGCTAAAAGCAGTTAAAAAAAAATCAAAAAAAATAAATGAAAATTTAAAAATATTAGGTGTAACAGTTTTAACGAGTCTTAATAATAAATCACTAATTCAAATAGGTCATACAAAAAAAATTAAACAATTAGTTTTAAAACAGGCTGATCTTATAAAAAAATCTGGTTGTGATGGAATAGTCTGTTCTGCTCAAGAGGCATCAATAATACGTAGAAAATACAAAAATTTAATAATAATAACTCCAGGGATAAGATTACCTGGAGACAGTGCTGACGATCAAATAAGAATAATGACTCCTAAAGATGCTTTTAAAAATAAAGTTTCTGGTATTGTGATTGGAAGGTCTCTCACTAATGGTAATATTAAAAATAATACAAAAAGACTCTTAGATCATCTTAAGAAATGATCAAAGATTGTAAAATTTGTGGAATTAAAGATCTTGATACTCTAAATTTTATCATTAATCACTCTCATCCTCCTAAATTTATCGGTTTTATTTGCAATTATACTAAAAGCCCAAGATACGTTGAGATTAATAATTTAAAAAGTTTATTAAATGTAAATAAAAATAGAAGTAAGTTTGTTGCTGTTTTGGTTAAACCGAACTATGAGATTTTAGAAAAAATAAAAAATTTACCTTTCGATTATTATCAATTGTACGACTGTACACCATATGAAATTAAAATGATCAAAGATAAATATCAAAAAAAAATTATTACAGCATTAACAATAAAAAACAAATCTGATGTTGGTAAGCATAAATTCTTTGCAGATATAACTGATATATATTTGTTTGACAGTAAAGGATATGAAAAAAGTCTAAAATTTAATCACAATCTAATTAAAAATATCAAACTTGATAAAGAATTGATGTTAGCAGGTAATATTAAATTTGATGATAATCTAAAAAATTACGAAAAAATTGCTGATTTCATAGATTTATCTGGTGGGCTAGAAACTTCTGGATTAAAAGATAAATCCAAAATAGAAATTTTTTTAAATAATATGAATAAAATAAAAAATGAAACTTAAAAAAAAAATTCCTTTAATTGACCAGCATGATCGTTTTGGTTTTTGGGGTGGTAAATTTGGAGGAAGTTTTATTCCCGAAACTTTAAAAAAACCTGTTGAAGATTTAACAAAAGAGTTTTCAAAATTAAGGAATAATAAAAAATTTTTAAAAAAAAGGGATTATTATTTTAAGAATTATATTGGATCACCTACGCCATTTATAAAATTGGAAAATTTATCTAATTATTTAGGTGGCGCTCAGATATGGGCCAAAGTTGTGTCTGAAGCTAATGGTGGCGCTCATAAAATATATAATGCAACAGTTCATGCCCTAATTTGTAAAGCAATGGGTAAAAAATATATAGTTGGAGATACTGGTGCTGGTTACGCTGGTAAAATGTTAAGTATGGCAGCAAAAAAATTTGGGCTTAAATGTAAAATTTTCATGGGAGCCAAAGATATAAAGAGACAAAAACCAAACTGTGATGCTATGAGAAAAAATGGTGCCGAAATAGTTCCAGTATATTCAGGAAGTCAAACTTTAGTTGATGCAGTAAGTGAATGCATGAGATATTGGGTATCAAATTGTGATACTACTCACATGTGTGTTGGAAGTACTGTTGGTCCAAATATCTTTGTAAAAATATGTGGATGGAGTACAGCACAAATTTCTAGAGAATTAAAAATACAAATTAAAAAAGAATTTAAAAAAATTCCAAATAAGATTAAATTAATTAATTGTGTAGGTGGTGGAAGCTCAGCATATGGTTTTTGGAGTGAGTTTATAGATTTTAACAAATCTCAAATAGAATTAATTGGAGTAGAGGCCGGTGGTCCACAAAAATCAAAACTCCATGCTGCTCCTTTAAGCAGAAACGCTAAAATTGGAATTTTACATGGTGCAGCCTCTTATGTTTGTCAAAACAATGAAGGTCAAATAAATGATACTGAGTCTATAAGTGCTGGATTAGATTACCCAGGTGTAAGTCCAATACATTGTTTTTTAAAAGATTCAAAACGAGCAAGATATACTTATGCTACAGATGAAGAGGCATTAGATGCTTATGAAATAGTCACAAAATATGAAAAATTAAACCCTAGCTTGGAGCCTAGCCATGCTTTTGCTGAGGCAATTAAAATAGCTCCAAATTTAAGTAAAGAAACCATCATTATAGTGAATTCATGTGGTGATGCAAAAAAAGATAGGGATATTTTAAAAAAAAGGCTAGGAAATTATAAATGACAAATTCTATAATTAACCAATCTTTTAAAATTGTAAAAAAAGAAAATAGACCTGCACTTGTAACTTACACTGTCGCAGGAGACAATAACAAAAAAAAATCCTTAGAAATTTTAAAATCAATTTCTAAGCATGCGGATATTTGTGAATTAGGTTTTCCTCACAATACTCCTATTGCAGATGGTGGCCAAATTCAAACAAGCGCTTACCGAGCAATAAAAAATGGTATCAAAATAAATGATGTCTTTTCTATTGCAAGCCAATTTAAAAAATCAAATAAGAATAAACCAATAATTTTAATGGGCTATTACAATATGATTTATCAGTATGGTGAGGATAGATTTATTGCCAAATGTAAGAGATCAAATGTTGATGGTTTGATTGTTGTAGATTTACCATACCCAGAAAATAAGAACTTTGCATCAAAATGTAAAAAGAATAAGATAAACTTTATTCAACTTGTTTCACCTACAACCACAAAAACAAGATTAAAACAAATAATAAAAGATTCTCATGATATGATTTATTATATTAGTATGTTATCAACAACTGGGGGTAAATTGAAAGTTTCACCAAAAAA
>MDSW01090275.1_pt1 | contig 10074 bp, 6 predicted proteins | sample 811171 | NCBI WGS metagenome assembly MDSW01 (sample SAMN05326641, study PRJNA326480) | marine metagenome | isolation source: seawater | place: Atlantic Ocean: North West | collected 2012
AACTGAAAGCAGTGGGACAAACAACCTGTTGAAAGAAGGTCGTAAAAAAGAAAATGTTTTTTTTGTTGGCAATACAATGATCGATACATTGGTGGCTTACCAAAGCCAAATCAAATCAAGTAACATTATTTCTAAGATTGGCGTCCCAGACAATCCTTTTATTTTAATGACTTTACATCGGCCATCAAATGTTGACAGCAAAGAAAGTCTATTAAAGATCTGTTACTTATTGGAAAACTTATCAAAAATCAAAAATATTGTTTTCCCTATTCATCCAAGGACAAAAAAGAATTTAATTGAGCACAATCTTTTTGATAGAGTGAATAACCTAAAATCTCTGTTCCTTACTGAATCATTAGATTATTTTTCTTTTCAAAAACTAATTTCTGAAGCGGAAACTGTAATTACAGACTCTGGCGGAATCCAAGAAGAAACAACCTTTTTACAAATTCCCTGCTTAACATTAAGAGACAATACTGAAAGACCTATTACAATTTCTTTAGGCACCAACGAATTAATGCCTTTTAACCCTGAATTGATTCTCCAAAAAGTAGAAAAAAACGAATTTAAATCAGGTGAGGTTCCTGAATTATGGGATGGTAAGGCAACAAATAGGGCAATCGAAATAATGAAGACTTATATTAAGTGACCAAATGTATTTAATGGTATTAGATGGGGAATACCCCAAAGACATTAGAGTTAGAAAAGAGGCCGAATCAATCGCTGAGAGTGGTAGAGAAATTACCGTACTTACAAGATGGAGTAAAAACCAGGCAAGAAAAGAAGTAATTAACAATGTAAATATAATTAGGTGTGGGCCTCATTATTCATTCAACATAAAGGGAATCAATGACATTCTCTCTTCTGTTTTTTTTATTGACTTTTTATTTTGGTTTTCTATTAAAAAAATATTGAAAATAAATAATGTAAGAGTGATTCACCTTCATGACTTGCCACTTATAAAAACCATTCAAACGCTTATCAAAAAAAAAGACGTCAAGCTTATTTTAGACATGCATGAAAACTACCCAGAAATGCTTGATGAATACAAATTATCTAAAAAAGGGTGGTTAAAAAGAAATAAAGACGCGCTTTTTTTTAATTCATTTAGGTGGAAAAAATATGAAGGAAGACACATTAAAAAATGTGATCATATTATTGCTGTGGTTGATGAAATGAAAGAAAAAATCATACGAGAATACAATATTGACAGTCAAAATATAAGTGTTGTTTCTAATTATGAAAAAAGATCTTTTTCTCATAAAGAAGAGAACGACGATTTTACATTCGATCAAACATTTTCAATTTTATATGTTGGAGGGATTAGTCCTATTAGGGGTTTAGAAACGGTAATCCTAGCTATAAAAAAAATAAACAAACATTTTCCTGTAAGATTTGTTATTGTAGGTGGAGGTAACAATCAATATATTCAAACACTTAAAAATCTAGTTTCTGAAAATGAATTAGATGATTGCGTTCATTTCATTGGATACCGACCATTTAATAAAATAAACTATTACATTAAAAGAGCCTCTATCAATATCATACCTCACATAAAATCTGCACACACAGACAATACGATACCTCATAAGTTATTTCAAATATTTTTAATGAAAAGTCCGGTTTTGGTTAGCTCTTGCAATCCTTTAAATCGCATTGTTAAAAGCAACAATGCTGGATATGTATTTAAAGCTGAAAGCCCAACATCATTAAAAGAAATGATTGTGCATATCAATAAAAATAAAGAAGAAAAGACTATGTTTGCTAACAATGGGTATGATCTTGCTTATCATAAATTAAATTGGGAGCTTGAGGCTAAAAAGTTAATAAATACTTACGATAGATATCATGGATAAAAGGCTTAGAGAAATTAAAGAATTAAACAATCCTGTTTACAGAACAAAAAAAAGCTACTTGAGGAAAAAAGGAGAGTCTGGTTATTTGACTTATAGAGTTTTTAGACCCTTTCTTAAGCTGAAGTACAAACTATTTAGAAAAGTTAATTCTCCTTCCCCATGGCTTTCTCCAGTTAGTATTGTTTTTTTAAAAAAACACTTAACTAAAGATATGACCGGAATAGAATTTGGTTCTGGTTTCAGCACCTTATTTTTTTCTCCAAAAGTAAAAAAGCTATTCTCAATTGAACATCATGAAGGGTGGTATCTGAAAATCAAAAAAGAACTTAAAAAAAAACAAATTAAAAATGTTGATTACAGGCTATTTCCTAAAAATGACTCTCAGAAATTTAAAGGCGAAAAGTTTGATTTAGAGGAAAAGTTTAAATTCAACATAAGACGTGATTATGTTAAATACTTTCAATCCATTAGTGATTTGCCAGACGAATCTGTTGACTTTGTTTTAGTTGATGGGAGAGCGCGTACTGAATGTGCTTATTATTCTATTTCTAAACTTAAAAAAGGCGGTCTTTTTATACTTGACAACAGTGAACGAGACAGATACAACCTAGTGTTTGAGTTTTTATCTGAATGGGAGATGCAAAACACTACAAATGGTTTAACCGATACTACTTTTTGGGTAAAACCAAATAAGTAATTAGCATATGTTTTTCAACCAATAATTTAAATGAGCCAATCGCCAAACTAAATTTGCCTGACTGTTTGATCCTTTTTTAAATTCATTGATAACTCGCTTGCATTTATTTTGATCTAAAAAAGAAAGCTGCGTGTAATCTACTTCTAATAAGTGCCTCATTGACCCCCTTAACCACAACACTTCTCCAGGAGTGACAAATCCTTTCTTATCTGTACGCCACCTTATTTTTGATGGTAAGTTTTCTTTTTGAGAATCCCTCAAAATTCTTTTAGTAAAACCATCTCTAATTTTATGATTATCTGAAAGTGAAAATAAAAACTCTACCATTCTGTGGTCTAAAAAAGGCACTCTACTTTCAACTGAATGCGCCATTGAATTTCTGTCTTCATAGTGCAGCAAAGTAGGAAGACTAGATGTATATACCAATCCTCTATGGAAAGAATTAAATCTTGAAAGAGAATCGCTATAAAGAGAGACGCCTGCCCTTTCTTTTGGTTGATTATCTAAAAAAGGATGGTACCTTTTATACTCTAAATTGTAAAGCTTCTTTTCTGACATAAATAAGCTCAAAGAAGATTTGATAAGTAAGTCTATTTGCTTTTTGATGTTGGGACTATAATTGTTTTTATAGGCTTTAAATTCTCTACAGAAACTTAAAGGTTGAAATGCCGCTATTTTATCTGCGAAATATCTGTAATATGAATGCATATATCCTCCCATATAATCATCTGCACCCTGACCACTTAAAACCACTTTAATTCCCTTTTCCGCAACTAACCTCATTACATAATATTGAGAAATAGGAGAAGAACCAGAAAGAGGAAAGTCCATGCTGTTTGAGATCTTGAAAAAGTCTTCTTCTATTTGACTTGTTGCTGGCGAATCATAATATAAATGAAATTGCTTTTTGTATTTTTCTTCAATTTCTTTGATAAATCCTCTTTCATCAACAGCCAAATCCCCTTCGTAGTATATAGAAAATGTATTAAGCTCTTTAGCCCTTTCATTTTTTAAAATATTACAAACAATACTTGAGCTATCTATACCCCCACTTAAAGTTGCCCCAACAGGCACATCACTTCTTAAGTGAAGTTTCATAGAATCATCAAACATTTCTTTAAACCTTTCTGTTGCATCATTAAATGAAAGATTGATTGATGATCTTTTTTTACTGACACCCCAATATTGTTTTTTATTTATCTGTCCATCTCTGTAAAATAAATTTGTGCCCGGCTCAAGAGAAAAAACACAATCATAATAGGTCTCTGTTTTATCAACAACCCAACCCAATTGCATCGCACGACTAACCTGATCTAGGTTTAAGTTTTTAGTAAACACAGGGGTTTGCTTTAAAGATTTGATTTCTGATGCAAAATAAAACTCCTGTCCTGAGGATATGTAATAAAAAGGCTTAATTCCAAACCTATCTCTTGAGCAAAACAATGTGTTGTCATTATTATTAAAAATTGCAAAAGCCCACATTCCAACAAATTCCTCCACACATGCTTCTCCAAAATTTATAAATGCTTGAAGAATTACCTCGGTATCTGAAGCCGTTAAAAACTCAACTCCTTTTTGCTTTAGTTTGGATCTTATTTCTTTGTAATTATAAACTTCGCCATTATATACAATTGTATAATTCCCAACAGTCATTGGTTGATTTGAGTCTTCCGATAAATCTATTATACTCAATCTATTATGTCCAAAATAAACAGGAGGCATTGATGAAAAGTCACAAAAATCAGGCCCCCTATGATGGGTAGAATTCACCATATTTCTAATGATAGAATTAGCAGAATCAACGCTTAATTTTTGAGAAATAAACCCATGAATACCACACATATCTATTTATTTATTAATGAAACAAGTGTTTTAGCCAACTCTTCTCTTGAGTATTTTTTTATTTTTTCTTCATTATTAAATGCATAAGATTTGGGCTTATTTAATACCTCTATTAAATATTCTTTAATTCCTTTTTCATCGTCATAATCAAAGGTTTTTCCAGAATTGCATTCTTTAATTATTTTTGAAGCATCACCATCTACTGGTCCAATACAAAGAATCGGTTTTTGAGCAGCTAAATATTCAAACAACTTCCCGGTTAAAATCCCCTTGTTGTCTTTAACTTTAGGTATCACTAATAATAAAACATTGCTATACGTAAGTTTTTCTACTGCTTTTGAGTGAGGTAAATAACCATTAAATAAAAAAGATTCTTGAATGTTATTGGATTTGAAATATTGGTCTACTGAGCTATTGACACTTCCTGTTATATCAAACATAATATTGCCAATAGAATTTATTATCAATTCATTAAGAACTCTTAAAAATGATTGCATAGGATAATTCTCAGACATATTTCCTACATAAGATATTGTGAATTTTTCTGAAGAATGATTTTTTAAATTTGAAATTCCTTCAAAGTCTGTTGCGTCATAACCATTTGGTATTACTGAAATTTTATTACTAGATATACCTGGATATTTATCAGAAAACATTTTTTTAATTGCTAGACTCACAACAATTACCTCATCAGCAGACTCAAGTGTTGCCTTTTCATATCTTAAATCCTTTTTTTTGGCATATGACATGTGGAGCAAATCATTATAATAATATATATCTGTCCAGGGATCTCTTAAATCGGAAACCCACTTTAAATTAAACTCTTTTTTTAAACGAAGACCTATTAACTGACTTGAATGCGGTGGACTTGTCGTTATAAAAGTTTCAATGTTATACTTTTTTATTAACTCTTTTGCTTCTTTATATGCATATTTATTCCAACCTTTTCTAGCGTCTGGGATAAAAAAATTTCCTCTAATAAATCTCATTGCCTTTTCAAGAAAACCAACTGATTTTTGACCTGCAAATCCTGCCTGAGGTATGTTTTTTTTTCTTGTGATTTTTTTATACCATTTAAAAGGGTCTTTACTTTTACTATAGACCACCTCAGCCTCATGATTTATTTCATCTAGAAGAGATTTGTCAATTATTGAATAAGCAGCATGATCTGGATCAACAGTTAAGACTATAGGCTTGTATCCCAATTTAGGAAGATATTTAACAAATTTAAGCCATCTTTGGACGCCACTTCCTCCTGATGGAGGCCAATAATATGTTATGATTAAAATTGGTTTCATGAATGATTTCACCATGAAATTAAGAAAAGATTTCTTTAGCTTTTAAAATCGCTTCATTAAGACCATTCGGATTTGACCCGCCTGCTGTTGCAAAAAAAGACTGGCCTCCGCCTCCTCCTTTTATTAATTGTGAAAGTTCTTTTATGATTTTTCCAGCATGATGTTTCCCGTCTTTGGTTAGTTGATCAGAAAGAGCAATACTAATTGTGCATTTGGCACCTGTTTTTGTTCCCAAAACACCAACAAAGTTTTGATTTTCTGATTTTAATTGAAATAAAATATCCTTCACTGATGATGACTCTAAATCTACTATTTGACCTAAAAAAGAAACATCACCAAGGATTTCTATTTTCGAAACAAGCTCTTTTTTTAAACCTCTTGCTTTTTCTTTCTGAAGCTTTTCAAGCTCTTTTGAAAGCTGAACGTTTTTTTGAGAAAGATCTAAAACTGCTTTTGATAAATCTTTAGGGTTTTTTAATATGGTTTTTAATTCTTCTGTTACTTGGTCTTGTGTTTTATAATAAGACCAAGCTGTACTTTCTGTGATGGCTTCTATTCTTCTAATTCCTGATGCAATAGAAGATTCACTTAGTATTTTAAAACATGCTATTTTTGATGTGGAAGGCACGTGTATACCTCCGCACAACTCTACCGAATCTGCAAATTTAATTACCCTAACTTTCTCACCATATTTTTCTCCAAACAATGCCATAGCACCCATTTCTTTTGCTTGATCTATTGCCATTGATCGAAATTCCTCAAGAGGACTATTCTTTAATATTTCTGAGGAAACGATGTTTCCAATTTCTTCTAATTCTTCTTTTGAAATTTTGGAAAAGTGAGAAAAGTCAAACCTTAAGTATTTTGAATTTACTAATGATCCTTTTTGCTCAACATGATCTCCTAATACTTTTCGAAGTGCATGATGTAAAAGATGAGTTGCTGAGTGATTACACGCTGTTTTTGTTCTTTTTGTTGCGTCAACTTTTGCCGTAAAAACTCCCTCTAAATCAGATGGTATTTTTTTAGTAAAATGAACAATTAAATTGTTTTCTTTTTTAGTGTCAATAATGCCAATTGTTTCATTTGAACCAATTAACAATCCTTGATCTCCAACTTGTCCACCACCTTCAGGATAGAAAGGAGTTTGATTAAACACCAATTGATATAGTTCCTCCTTTTTAGAAACCACCTTTCTTACTTTACATATTTTTATTGTAGATTCTGTCACATCATATCCAACAAAACCTAAAGCCTCATCTGTATTAACTTCTTTCCAGTCTTCAGTTTGAATCTCAGATGCTGATCTAGATCGACTTTTTTGCTTCTGCAACAATTCACTATATGATTCTATGTCAATTTCAAACCCTTTCTCTTTAGCAATTAAAGAGGTTAAATCTATAGGAAAACCATATGTATCATACAATTCAAATACACTTTGACCACTTAACATTTTTGTTCCTTTTTTATCATTTAGAGATAAAATCTGATCCATCCTTTTAATTCCTTGTTCCAATGTTCTAAAAAAACTATTTTCTTCTTCTTTTATTACGTTATATATAAGTTCTTTTTGAGTATTTAATTCTGGGTATACAGATCCCATTTGCTCTAGTAAAGAAGAAAACAATTCACATAGAAACGGCTCTTTTAAATTTAAAATTTGATAGCCATAACGAACGCCTCTTCTTAAAATTCTTCTAATAACATAACCTGCCCCAGCATTTGATGGGATTTGACCATCTGCTATTGAAAAGCCAATCGCGCGAATGTGATCTGAAACTATTCGTATGGCAATATCTATATCTTCCTTTTCACCGTATTTAAAGCCCGATAATTCTTCTGTTTTTTTTATTAAAGATTGAAAAAGATCTATATCATAGTTTGATTTTTTGTTTTGAAGGGCAACAGCCAATCTTTCTAAACCCATTCCTGTATCTACATGCTTGTTTGGCAAAGGATGTAGAGAGCCATCTGCCTTTCTATTGAATTCGATAAAAACCAAATTCCAAATTTCAATAACCTGAGGATGGTCTTTATTTACAAGATCGCTTCCGCTCACCTTTTCTCTTTCAGAGTTTGGCCTTAAATCAATATGTATTTCTGAACATGGTCCACATGGCCCCATTTCTCCCATTTCCCAAAAATTATCTTTTTTATCACATAAAATAACTTCTTTTTCGTCAACGTATTTACTCCAAATCCTTAACGCTTCATGATCTAATTCTGTTTTGTCTTTTGAATCTCCTTCGAAGATTGTAACATAAAGCCTGTTTTTATCAATTCCATAAATATTTGTCAATAAATCCCAAGCCCAATCAATTGATTCTTCCTTAAAATAATCACCAAAAGACCAGTTACCCAACATTTCAAACATGGTATGGTGATATGTATCAACTCCCACCTCTTCAAGATCATTATGTTTCCCCGAAACCCTCAAACACTTCTGAGTATTGGCAACCCTTTTACTATTTGGAATTGAATTTCCTAGAAAAAAATCTTTAAACTGATTCATTCCAGCATTTGTAAACATTAAGGTAGGGTCATTTTTAATCACCATTGGAGCCGAAGGAACTATTTCATGGCCTTTTGCTTCAAAATATTTCAGAAAAGCTTCTCTTATCTGGGCAACATTCATATTGAAATCATATTAATTTATGCTACAAAGTTAAAAGATTCCCCTTTATATTATTGTTTATTTATCAATCAAAAAAATGAACATTAAAATAATGGTTGTATTACTCAAGATAATTAAATTTAGTTTTACTACTTTTGCCAACTAATAAAACAAGATTATGGCATATTTATTTACCTCTGAATCTGTTTCCGAAGGGCATCCAGATAAAGTATCAGATCAAATTTCTGATTCATTAATTGACCATTTTATGGCTTTTGATCCTGAATCAAAAGTTGCGTGTGAAACACTTGTTACTACAGGTCAGGTTGTTGTTGCCGGCGAAGTTAAATCTACTGTTTATCTTGATGTTCAATCAATAACACGTAATACCATTAGGGAAATTGGCTATACAAAATCAGAGTATATGTTTGATGCAAATTCATGCGGTGTTTTGTCTGCATTACATGAGCAATCTGCAGACATAAATCAAGGTGTTGATCGTGCCAAAAAAGAAGAACAAGGGGCAGGCGACCAGGGGATGATGTTTGGTTACGCAACTAAAGAAACTGAAAACTATATGCCTTTAGCACTGGATCTTTCTCATAAAATCTTGGAGGAATTGGCTGAAATTAGAAAAAATGAAACTGATTTAATTTCTTACCTAAGACCTGATGCAAAATCTCAAGTTACTATTGAATATTCTGATGACAATGTTCCTCAAAGAATCGACACCATTGTTGTTTCAACACAACATGACGAATTTGATGATGAAAGCAATATGTTGGCTAAAATCAAAAAAGACATTATTGAAATTGTTATTCCAAGAGTAAAAGATAAATTATCCCAAGAGATACAATCTTTATTTACAGATAGCATTACATATCATATAAATCCAACTGGTAAATTTGTTATTGGTGGTCCTCATGGTGACACGGGGCTTACGGGAAGAAAAATAATTGTTGATACATATGGCGGTAAAGGAGCTCACGGTGGTGGTGCTTTCTCTGGTAAAGACCCCTCTAAAGTTGATCGATCTGCCGCATATGCTACCAGACACATTGCAAAAAACCTTGTTGCAGCAGGCCTTTGTAATGAAGTCCTTGTTCAAGTTTCATACGCAATTGGCGTTGCAGAACCATGCGGTTTATTTGTAAATACCTACGGAACATCACAAGTGGATATGACTGATGGAGAAATTGCAAATATAATTTCTGAAATATTTGACATGAGACCTTATTTTATTGAGGAAAGGCTAAAACTTAGAAATCCTATTTACAAAGAAACGGCTGCTTATGGGCATATGGGTAGAAAAAATGAAACAGTTAAAAAATCATTTAAAGCACCTGATGGAACAATCATTACTAAAGATGTAGAGCTTTTTACATGGGAAAAACTGGATTATGTTGATGCGGTTAAAGTTGCTTTTGGTCTTTAATCCATTTTGGATATAAATAATATTTATCTCTCTGCATTTAAGCATTTAAAAAAAGATGCTGTAATGTCTTTTCTAATTGATGAATTTGAACATGACATCGACCTTCTTGATCGATACGACTCAAATTATTCTAAGGCCATCTCATTTTTAATTATTGAACAACAAGTTAGCTTTAAAGCTGCAATTGCTATTAAAAAAAGATTTGACATCTTAATTAAGGACCTTTCTAATAAGGAGGTTTATGAACTAAATATTCAAAAAATCAAAAGTGTCGGAATTTCACAAAGAAAAGCAGAGTATATAAAGAATACCTACCATTTTTTTTTAACAAC
>MDSW01110758.1_pt1 | contig 10074 bp, 9 predicted proteins | sample 811171 | NCBI WGS metagenome assembly MDSW01 (sample SAMN05326641, study PRJNA326480) | marine metagenome | isolation source: seawater | place: Atlantic Ocean: North West | collected 2012
AAATTGAAAAGGAATTAAAATAAAGGTAAATAGATCATTAGGAGAGGTGGGTGAGTGGTTTAAACCAGTCGTTTGCTAAATGACCGTACGTGGAAACATGTACCGAGAGTTCGAATCTCTCTCTCTCCGCCAAACAAGAATAGTTAAAAATTAAAAGATTGTTTTGTTTTACAATAAATTCTTTTATTATTTTTTTTATAGTTACTTAAAATTTTTAATATTACTAAACTAAGCGTTAGAATAAAAAATGTTAAAAAAGAAATAACCATCAATCCAATATTATAAAATTTATAATAGGAAATAATAATGAAAAATAAATTTATTATGAGAAGAGAAAAAATTATATTTGTAAATCTTTTTTTAAAACAATAAATTCCCGAAAAGAATGACAGCCATGGATTCAAAGTAAATATAGTAAATTTTGATGAACCATGTATTCTTTTCTTTTTAGTATAATAAATAATTTTATTTTTAGTAGAATATTTTGTAAATAAATAATTCCAGTAAGGATCAATTTCTTTATTTTTCTTTACCTTAGATACTGTGTATGGCGATAAGATTTTAAAATATCCAGTCTCCATAAATATTTTACCTTGAGATATAAAATTAAGAACTTTGTATGCAATACTTGTATAAAATTTTTGAAAAATAGGATCTTCTCTTTTTTCTCTTACGAAATGTATGGTTTCATTTTTTATAATGTCCTGCAGATTTTCAGCAATAAGTTCTGGATCATCTTGTAAGTCACAATCTATAACGGCAACATAATTTTTTTTGCTTACAAAATCAAATCCAGTTTGTAATGAAGGACTATGTCCATATCTTTTTTTTAAAATTTTTAATTTAATCTTTTTGTTTTTTTTAATTATTTTTTTAATTATTGAACTTGAATTATCACTAGAACAATCATCAATAAAAATAATTTCATAACTTAAATTTTTAAATTTTTTGAATGAATTAATAATTCGATTTATAAATTCTTTAATGCATTTTTCTTCATTATAAAAAGTAGCTATTATTGATATTTTCTTTTTCATAAAGTTTAATGTTCTAATCTAAAATTAATGAAATTACAAAATTAGTTTATTTTTTTATAAACTATATTTATAGGCACATTATCAACGACAATTTCATGTATCTTTAAAAAGTTTTTAGGTATTTTAAACTTATAGGGTTTTGTTTTTCCATTCCAGTCTCGAAAATTATTAGTTATATAATCGGCATCATCCAAATTACCCACAATTTGTATTTTTTGTTTATCTTCTTCATTTAAAATTTGCTTTGACAGATTTAAATCTGTCGTACTTAAATTAAAAACTTTTACATTATCTTTTTCAGATGCTACTACGTATTCAAGTATACTTTTATTGCTTATACCAAAATAATCCATCTCAAAGTTTTTGTTAAAATTTTTTCCTGTTAAAATGTTAAAATAGACATATTGATGTGGATGATTTTTATACATCCATAAGAATGTAGGTATAAGTAGTAAAAGAATTAAAATATATAAATACTTAATATTTTTATTGAATATATTTCTTAAAAAATCAATTCCACTAATTGATATAAGTAAAAAACATGGATAAATGAAATATAAATGTCTCCACCCGTCATATGATATAGAACCAAAATAAGCGGCAATAAATAATGGAACTAAAAAAATTATTAAAAAAATAAAATCTTGTTGTTGCGCAGAATTATTAAAAATCCGAAAGAAGTAATTATTTTGTGGTTCTAGCCATCTCCTAAATAAATCTTTAAAAATGGTAAATACACCTACTATGAAAAAAAAGATGTACATAAGAGGGGTGGTAATAAAAATCCAAACGATTGAATAGTGCCAAGGAGGGTTTGATGTTGAAATAAACTGTCCTAAATAGAAAGTATAGATACCCAAGTTATGGTCCAATAAATTTTTTATATTTATCACCAAAAGGTTGATCGGATCTGACCAAATATTTGGGTTTGTAAAAATAATAAAAATTGGAATAATAAAAATAGATAATAATAAAGGTTGAATGTTTTTTTTTGTTGTATTTTTTTCATAAAATATATTGATATAATAGATAAGAAAAAAAACTATAGGTATAAATATTCCTAATATTCTAAGATTAATCATTAAAGCTGAAATTATTGAAAAAAATATTGAATATTTTATATTTTTCCTTTCAAGAAGAAGAATCCCTGAATATATTGTAAAAATAACAAATGACATAAAAACAATATCTTTGTTATTAAAAAAACTATTAGCAAAAATTCTTGGACTTAATATTAGAAAGAGAGATCCTAAAATTGCCAAAAAATAAGATTTATATTTTTTAAATAGTATTAAATAAAAAATATAAACCGATATAAAAAAAACTAAAAACGTAGAAAAATGTCTTAAAAGATAATAGTTTTTACTTTCTTCTATTCCAAACAAAAGTTCCAAAAAAGCCATTGATAAATCAAACCATACACCTGATGTTTCAAACCCTTCATGAGCATCTCTTTGAGATTTAATTAGTTCATCTATTTTATAAGTAAAGTCTTGCGGTAAAAAATTAAATATATTTTTTAAGGATAGAAATCCTATTATTCTTGTATTGTCCTCATCTATAGAAATCCCATAATCTGCATAGATTAATATTCCAATAAATAAAAAAATTAAAAAAAATATATTAATATATAATTCTTTTCCAAAATTTTTTTTTATCATTAATTTATTTTTAATAATGTGGTTTATCTTCAAAAAAATTATAAATCTTTATTGGTTTGCCTTTTAACATAAATCTATAAACATTAATATTTTCAAGAACTCTCTGTACGTAATTTCTCGTTTCTTTAAATTTTATTAACTCTATCCAATTAACATAATCAATTTTACCTTTTTGAGGGTCACCATTAATTTTTTTCCAGTATCTTACTCTCTTTGGACCTGCATTATATCCCGAAAGCGCAAAAGGATATGAGCCTTCATATTCTTCTAATAGGCCAGCCAAGTAATATGATCCCAACTTAATATTATAATCTGGATCACTTTTAAGTCTACTTTTGGAATATGGTAATTTAGCTTGTTTAGCAACTAGTTTAGCAGTGTAAGTCATAAGCTGCATTAATCCTCTTGCGCCAACGTAGCTATTAGCTCTTTGATCAAATTCACTTTCTTGTCTTATTACAGCTAGTACGAGTTCTCTTTTAGGCATTTTTTTATTATTAACAATTTCAGGAGTATTTATAATTGGATAATTTAATTGATTGTAAAATCTTTTTTCGTACGAGGCCCTTTTTGATATTTGAATAGCAAAATCATAACGACCTACATCCACAGCTAGCATGCCAGCTAATATTTCGCTACCTTTTTCTATATTTAAAGTTGCTAAATGTTTCAATAAATCTTTAGAATATTTAGTTTTGTCCAGTTCTTTAAGTAGACGTATAGATTTTACTAATACATGCGTATTAAATTCTTTTTCATAATCTTTTGAAACGTTAGGTAATTCAGTTAAAGAAAATGATTCATCAGGTTTAATAGCTTTAAATGATAATTGTCCATAATATGTGGTCATAAATTTTGAACCTTTTAAATACCATTCTTTTGCTTTCTGATTACTATTTATTCTTTCATAAGTTCGTGCTATCCAATATGCTCCTCTTGATAAACTAATAGGGTACCCTACATTTTCATAAAAATTTTTAAAATGTTGCATAGCTAAATTAGGATCATCTAAAAAAGTAAGTGCTATCCATCCTGATAACCATTCAGCATCAGCATAGTTCGGTCCTTCTGACAAGGAATGATTGCTTGACACTTTATATGCTTTTGCATACTTTTTTTTATAAATTAAGGATCTAGTTAATATTGCTCTTTCTTTCCACCAAATATCTGGACGTACTAATTTTTTAGAGTCTTTTGGTAAAGTAAATAAAATTTCTAGTGATGGATCTAATCTTCCTCTTTTTCTACGCCATTTTAATCTATCATATTTTAAGCCAATATCATTTTTGTACTTGATAGGAACTTTTGAAATTGCATTGTCCACACCGTAAGATCTACTCATTAGTAACTGCCTTGCTCTATACAAAGCGGTCTCATCTTTGGGTAAATATCTTAACATTCTCTGAACATCCCAGTGTTTACCCTCCCAAGCATGCCAATCAGCTCTTTTTATATTATCTTCTACCTTAATAATTTTTTTATATTTTTTTCTCAAATATCTTAAATTATTTTTTGATAATTTGGCTTTTATCCAGGCTTCCTTAAGAAGTTTTGATCCTTCTTCTATCTTCCCTTGTTGCAAATATATTTCTGCGAGTTTAATTTTACCAAATTCGCTTAGCGGTTCATTTCCATCAAACCATTTTAAAATGCTTTTTGGTGAATTAGTTTTTAAATTAATTTTATGTTCGGCAAGATATCTTAGTCTATTTATTCTAGGATAGTCAGGGTTTTGCTGAATGAATATTTGATAATCGTAAAAGGAAGCCAAATTAGACGGTTGAATTAAATGCAAATAACTTACTAAATTATACAAGATTCTATTTCTTGCTTTTTTTGATAATTTTAATGCCGTTTGCCATTTTTTTTTATCAATTGCTGCAAAGGTATCTTTAGCAATTTTATAATCTTTTTTTGATAAAATTAGTGATTTTTTTAAAACCTTTTCAATTTTCTTTTTTACAATCAAAGGCTTTTTTTGAGGATATATTAAAACATTCTCTTTTGATTCTATAGTAGTGTCTTGAGATGTTGTTATTTCAATTTTTTTATCTTTTTTAGTAGGTTTTTTTTTAGGGTATATATTTTTTTTCTTTGAAACCTTTTCCTTTATTTCTTTTTCTACTGAAGGTTTTGGTAAGGGCAATATGTTACCAGCATGAACCTGTTTTGTGGTAAAAATGATGAAAAATAACAACAAAAGTACTTTAGATATGTTTAAATTTTGCATAATTTAAGATGAATAACTTTTTTAAACTATGTTATAAAGATTTATGTTTAAAGGATCAATTGTTGCATTAATTACGCCATTCAAGAATAATAAGCTTGATGAAGACTGCTATATTTCTCTTATAGAACATCATTTAAAAAATGGTACTTCGGGGTTAGTTCCAGCTGGCACAACAGGCGAATCACCTACGCTTACACATAATGAACACGAAAGAGTTATTGAATTGTGTGTAAAAGAATCAAAAGGTAAAATTCCTGTAATTGCTGGTGCAGGATCTAATTCAACTCAAGAAGCGATATCATTAACTAAGTTTTCTGAAAAAATAGGAGCAAACGCTGCTCTCGTTGTAACGCCTTATTATAATAAACCAACTCAGGAAGGTTTGTATCAACATTATAAAGCAATAAATGACAACTGTTCTATACCAATAATAATTTATAATATTCCAGGACGTTCAGTTGTTGATATGAGTGTAGACACAATGGCAAGACTTTTTGAATTAAAAAATATTGTTGGTGTTAAAGACGCTACAGCTAATTTAGATCGTGTTGATGAACAAAAAAAGAAAATGGGACCTGATTTTATTCAATTATCTGGTGAGGATGGAACAGCTTTGGAATTTAATTTACGAGGTGGAGTTGGCTGCATTTCAGTCACAGCAAATGTTGCACCTAAACTATGTTCTGAATTTCAGGAAGCTTCTATTAGTAAAAACAATAGTAATTTATTAGCTAAAGCAAAAGAGATAAACGAAAAACTTATGCCATTGCATAAATCACTTTTTATAGAAAGCAATCCTAGCCCAGTTAAATATGCTGCTAGCTTATTAAATTTATGTTCTGAAGATGTTAGATTGCCCTTAGTTAAAGTTACTGAAGGTACAAAAAAAACAGTTAAGTCAGCTTTAGTTAATGCTAATTTAATTTAAAATGATTCATAAAGCCAAGTCTGGTTTAAAAATTATTTCAAACAATAGAAAAGCTAGTTTTAATTATTTTTTTAAAGAATTCTATGAAGCTGGTTTGGTTTTAAGTGGTTCTGAAGTTAAATCACTTAGAGAAGGAAAAGCTAATATATCAGACTCATATGCAATCAGCGATAAAGGGGAAATGTTTTTAATTAATTCACACATTCCATCATACAAGGAATCTAGTTATAATAACCATAATCCGATTAGAAACAGAAAATTGTTATTAAATAAAAAAGAAATCAACAAACTTACTGGTAGGATTAATAGAGAAGGATTTACATTAGTACCTACAAAGCTATATTTCAGAAAAGGGAAGGCTAAAATAGAAATTGCAGTTGCAAAAGGGAAAAGACAATATGATAAAAGACAAGTTAAAAAAAAGAGAGACTGGAACAGAGAAAAAGCTAGATATTTTAGAAAAACGAGTTAACTAAATGATTATTTTAGGCATTGGATCTAACTTATCATCACCTTTTGGAAACAGATTTACAAATGTAGAAATGGCCATTTCATTTCTTAATGTTTATGGGATATTAGTAGATAAAAAATCGAGTTTTTATGAAACTGAATCTTATCCAGATAAAAAAGATCCAAAATTTATTAATATAGTTTTATCAATAAAAACAAAACTTCCACCAATTGATCTAATGTCCGTTTTATTGTTTGTTGAAGAAAAATTACATAGAAAAAGAAACAAAAAAAATGCTCCGCGTACCTGTGATATAGATATTATTGATTACAACAGCGAAATAGTTGATTTTGTATATAAAGACATAAAATTAAATATACCTCATAAAAAATTAGAATTCAGAAATTTTGTTTTATTTCCTTTAAGAGAAATATTTCCTGAGTGGAAACATCCTAAAACTAATGAAAATATTAACAGTTTAATAGGAAAACTTTCTGAAGATGACAGAAAATCTATATATAAAGTTAGGAATAATTGATATAATCATAATATGTTAAAACAGAGCGATTTAATCAAAAAAGTTAAAAATTATAATAAATTTTTAAATCCAGAAACTTTAAATAAAGCATATGAGTTTGCTTTAAAAGCCCACAAAAACCAAAAAAGAGATTCGGGAGATCCTTATTTATCCCATCCTGTTGCCGTAGCAGATATTTTGTCAGATCTAAAGCTCGATAGTGCAACCATTGCCACGGGTTTGCTGCATGACACAATAGAAGATACTCAGGTTACATACAATGCAGTTCAGAAGGAATTTGGAAAAGAAGTTGCAGATTTAGTAGATGGAGTTACAAAAATTAGCGAGTTGGAAGGTAAAATAATTGAAAATTCAAAAGCTGAAAATATAAGAAAACTTATTTTAGCTACATCTCAGGACATAAGAGTCTTGCTAGTTAAAATAGCAGATAGATTGCATAACATGAGAACTTTAGATTCTATACGCGATGAAAATCGAAAAAAAAGAATAGCAAAAGAAACAATGGAAATTTACGCACCTTTATCCGATCGAATGGGAATGAATCATATAAGAGACGAGTTAGAAGATTTATCGTTTCATAAATTAAATCCTGAAGCAAGAAAATTAGTTGTTGAAAGACTTAAAGTGAATAAGAAAAATAGAGATTTTATATTTGAAGAAATTTCTAAAACTTTTAAAAAGATTTTAAATGAAAATGGAGTTGATGCTAAAATTATTGGCAGAGAAAAAACTCCTTTTTCAATTTGGAGAAAAATGCAAACAAAAAGAGTTTCTTTGGAACAATTGACTGATATTATTGGTTTTCGTGTAATCGTTAATGATATAAAAACTTGTTATAAAGTTCTTGGAATTTTTCATTCTAGCTGGTCAAATATTCCTGGAAAATTTAAAGATTATATTTCCACTCCTAAAATAAATAATTATAAATCTTTACACACTGCTATAATGGGACCTAAAAAAGAAAGAGTAGAAATACAAATAAGAACTCATGAAATGCATGAATTTGCAAAACGCGGAATAGCTTCTCATTGGGTTTATAAATCATCTGAAAAAATGAATAATTTAGCTCTTAAGGAGTATGATTGGTTGAGAGATCTTGTAGAAATAATGGAAAAGGAAACTAACACAGAACATTTTATGGAATATACAAAGCTTCAAATGTTTCAAGATAATGTTTTTTGTTTTACTCCAAAAGGTGAAGTTATAAAATTACCAAGAGGAGCTACGCCTATAGATTTTGCATATGCCGTTCATACAAAGATAGGGGATTCATTAACTTCATGTGAAATTAATGGAAGAGGATCACCTTTACAATCTGTCTTAAAGAATGGTGACTTGGTTAATATAAAAAATTCTAAAAACACATCCCCATCACTTGGTTGGCTATCCTACGCCAAAACAGGAAAAGCTAGAGCTGGGATTAGAAGATTCTGGAGTAGCAAATCTAATATTAAACAAATTGAGAAAAAATACTTGAGCAGTTTGTGTATAAAAATACCTAATGTCCCAGGAAAATTAGGAGAAGTCAGTAGCTTAATTGGTTTTCATCAAAATAATATAATAAATATGGAGATTGTTGATAAAAAACCTGATTACATAGAATTTATATTTGATATACAAATTAAAGAGTTGAAGAATTATAAAAATTTGATTAGTGAGCTTAAGTTAAAAGAATATAAATTTAAAATTATAAGACATAGGAAGAAAGATGCTTTCTTACAACGAATCTTTAAAAATTTTAAAAGAAACTAATGCATTGTTAGAAGGTCATTTTGTTCTATCATCAGGTTTGCACAGCGATAAATACATTCAATGTGCCAAATTATTAAGTTATCCAGAAAAATCAAAAATTATATGCAGCTCACTTTCCAAAAAAATCACTGATAATTTTAAAAAAATAGACATTATTTTATCTCCCGCAATTGGAGGAATCGTTGTTGGTTATGAAATTGGAAGACAATTAAATATTCAGACAATATTTGCAGAAAGACAAAATGGAGAATTAATTTTAAGAAGAGGTTTTAAAATTCCTCCAGGAGCAAATGTTCTTATCGTAGAAGATGTTATTACAACAGGTAAATCTGCCATTGAGTGCTCTGAAATAGTAAAAAATAATAAAGGAAATATAGTTGGATTTGCCTGCATAATTGACAGATCTGATACTAACTTATTAATAAAAGAAAATATTATTTCTCAAATTAAATTTAAAATTAATTTGTATAAAAATGATCAACTACCCGAAAGTTTAAAAAAAATATCACCCACAAAACCTGGAAGCAGAAGTGTATCAAAATGATTAAACCTAGATTAGGTGTCAATATTGATCACGTAGCTACCATAAGAAACGCTAGAGGTGAAAAATATCCTGAACCAGAAAAAGCAGCACTGCTTGCTCAATTAAGTGGAGCAGATTCTATCACTATACATTTACGTGAAGACAGAAGACATATTAATGATTCGGACTTAAAAAAAATAAAAAAAAAAATTAAAATTCCTTTAAATTTGGAAATGGCTCCTACGAATGAGATGTTAAAAATAGCCATTAAAAATAAACCTAATTATGTATGTATTGTTCCAGAAAAAAGAGTAGAGATTACCACAGAAGGAGGGCTTAAAATTAGTAAAAATTATAATAAATTAAAAATGATTATAAAAAGGTTAAAAAAAAATAAAATTAGAGCTGCCTTATTTGTTGAACCCAAAATATCAGATATAAAACTATCAAAAGATCTTGAAGTTGATTGCGTTGAATTGCATACAGGAAAATTTTGCGATTTATTAAACAAAAATAAAAATATTAAATTATCTCTTAATAATATAAAAAATTCGGCACGATACGCCAAATCTATAGGTCTTAAAGTTCATGCCGGTCATGGTATCAATTATAAATCAGCAAAAATTTTATCTAAAATTAAAGAAATTTCTGAGTTTAATATAGGTCATTTTATAATATCTGATTCTATATTTACAGGAATGAAAAATTCTATAAAAAAATTCAAACATATTATTAATAATTAAAATGAAAATTTTTGGCATAGGAACAGATATTGTTAACATTAAAAGAATGGAAAAATCTTTAAAGCGTCACGGAACTAAGTTTAAAAAAAGAGTTTTTTCAGTAAAAGAAATTAATTATTGTGAGAAAAAAAAGAACTCCGGAGCCTTTTACGCCAAAAGATTTGCAGCCAAAGAAGCTTTTAGTAAAGCTTTAGGAACAGGCATTAGAAAA
>MDSW01023866.1_pt1 | contig 10072 bp, 9 predicted proteins | sample 811171 | NCBI WGS metagenome assembly MDSW01 (sample SAMN05326641, study PRJNA326480) | marine metagenome | isolation source: seawater | place: Atlantic Ocean: North West | collected 2012
GGTGAAATTATTTCACAAATTATTTTATGTAAAGATTATATTAATGACTGGTCCCAACAAAAAAAAATTACTAATCAAGTGCTAATGGGAGAGGGTTCTCCTTTCTTAAATTTAGATAATGTTAAAGTAGCAATAGATAATTCAAAAAATAAAGATGGTTTAGAGTACGGCAGGACAAGAATAACTGTTAGCACAGTTGGTGTTGGTATAAAAAAGGATAATATTGATGCAATTGAATGGGCTGCTAAAGAGCTAGATGTCTACTTAGCTTGGAGTCTACATAGTTCAATTCCAAAACATAGATCAGAATTAATGCCAATTAATGATAAATACTCAATTAATTCTTTAATACCTAAATTAAAAAAATATTATGATAAAACGAAATTACCAATATTTATTGAATGGATATGTTTAGAGGAAAATTTAACTGATGAGCATGCTAAAGAATTAATCAAAATTATGAAGAAAGTCCCATCAAAACTTAATTTAATAGAGTTTAATCCACTATCAAATAAGAATTTTAAAGCTGCTTCACGTGAGAATATAGATAAATTTTCAAGAACTATACAAGATGCAGGATTTCTCTCTTTGTTTAGAAGAAGCAGAGGAAGAGATATTAATGCGTCATGTGGCTCTTTAGCAAATAAAAAAACACTAAATAATTAAATGATATATAATGTATTATGGATTCGATAGTAAGTCTAATTATAGTATTGCTGTTAACGGCCAATCTAATTGGTTTAATAGTATTATTAAAACGTAAACAACCTGATCAAAATAATAAAGAGCAAATATTTAAAGACGAAGTAAATTCTTTAAAAAATTCTTTTACCCAATCTTTCGGATCAATGAGCAAAGAGATAGCAAAAGATATGACAGGGGCTCTTACTAAAGTTGATGAAAAGGTATCCGTATTTAATCAGCAAGTTAAAGAACTTAATAAGAGCCAAGACAATTTTAGTAAAATTTTGAGTGGTGTTAAATCATATGGAACTCTAGCTGAATTTGGATTAGGTGCTCTTTTAAAAGATTTATTACCAGCTTCACAATTTACTGCTAATGTAAAAATGAAAGAGGATACATCTGAGACAGTTGAATTTGCTATTAAACTTCAAGATGTTTTATTACCCATTGATAGTCATTGGCCAGTAGAGAAATATAAAGCAATTGATGACGCTTTCAATGCGAATGATAAGAATGCTCAAGCAGAGGCAAGGAGAGATTTAGCAGCAGCCTTTAGATTAAAAGCTAAATTGGTCAATTCAAAATATATAGCACCTCCAAAAAGTACAGATTTTGCAATAGTTTATGTCCCCACAGAGGGATTGTTTTCAGAACTCTCAAGCTATAGAGATCCAAAAACCAAAGAATTATTATTACAAGAATTGAGAACAAAGTATAAAGTAACTATATCAGGACCTAATACTTTATCTGCTTTGTTACAATCTTATTATCTAGGATTTCAAACGCTTAAAGTACAACAACATGCTACTCAAATTTACAGCGATTTAAGAAACATTAGTTCTAGATTTGAAAAACATTTTGATGGAATTAAAGATCTGAGAAAAAAATTGGAACAGGCTATGGCAGTTACAGATGGTTTCGGTAGAGATGCGAGATCAATCATGAATATACTTGGAAATATTAAAGACCCCGAAAAATTAAAAGAATCTTTTGAGGAAAATCCAGAAAAAATTAAAGTCTTAAAATAAATTACCTATGTCAAATTTTGTCTTTTATGATTTTGAGACTAGCTCATCTAATAAATATTGGGGTCAAATTATTCAAATTGGTGCAATTTTAACAAATGATAATTTAGAAGAATTAGATCGTTTTGATGTGAGATGTAGGTTATGTCCAGGAATAATTCCTGAGGCGATGGCTTTGATTGTAAACAAAACATCTCCTGCAATGTTGAAAAAATCTAACCTTTCTCATTATGAAATGATAAGACAATTTATTCAAACTTTAAAAAGATGGGGTAAAGCAATTTATATTGGTTTTAATAGCATTGAATTTGACGAGGAATTTCTAAGATGTACTCTTTTTCAAACTTTAGAATATCCTTATATAACAAGTACAAACGGCAATACGAGAGGAGACATGTTAAGTTTAGCTAGAGCAGCCAACCTTTACTACCCAAATACTCTTAAGAATTCTATTAATGAAAAAGGAAACGATGTTTATAAGTTAGACCAAATGGCACCATTAAACGGTATTGAGCACGATGATGCTCATAGTGCAATTGGTGACGTTTTAGCAACCATAGGAATAGCTAAGCTGATTTTAAAAAAAGCTCCTAATGTATGGAAAGCTAGCATGCTTACTTTGGATAAGAATCAATCATTAGAATTAATAAAAAATGAATTATTTTTTTGTACAAATGAATATTTTTATGGCAGAAGCAGGCCATATGTTCAGTCGTTTATCTGTCAACATCCCAAATATCAATGGCCGTTATGTTTTGATTTAAAACACGACCCTTCACCTTATTTAGATATGACAAGTTCTGAATTAACGGTTGCGATGAAAAAACAACCAAAATTTATTAGAACTATGAGACATAATAAGCATCCGATTATAATGAATCCTTCATATGGGGAAAATTTTGAGGAATATAAGATAATTGGAAAAGATAAATTAGAAAAAAGAGCTAAAATGCTTAGAAATCATAAAAAATTTGCAGAAAAAGTTGCTTTAATAAAAAGATTAGAAGCTGAGGAGAAAGAACAAAATAGATCACAAGAAGACTTATACGATGAAGAAAGCATTTATGTAAAATTTACATCACCAGAGGATAACAAAATTATGTCCGAGTTTCATAGTGTGGAATGGGATAAGAAACTTAATATTATCTCAAAATTTAAAGATGATAGGTTGAAGTATTTTGGAAAAAAATTGCTTTATATGGAAAAGCCAGAAATCCTAAATAAATCAGATTACAATTTAATTCATAAAAATTTTGCAAAAAAGCTTTTGAGCACAAATAACGAAAAATGGAACACAATTCCAAGAACATATTCTGAAATAGACACATTAAGAGCAAAATTTGAGAAAGAAGGACAACCAGATAAACTTAAAATATTAGATGATATTAACGCATACGTTGAGGAATTGGAAAAAATTTACTCTTCTGCGTAGTTGACTTTAATTTAAAAACACTTAATTAAGATGTATGCCTACAAAAGCTATTACTGATGAAAATTTTGACACAGAAGTTTTAAAATCAAACAAACCTACTATTGTAGATTTTTGGGCAGAGTGGTGTGGCCCCTGTAAGCAAATTGGACCAGCATTAGAGGAGATCTCAGACGAGATGAAAGATCAAGTGGTTATTGCAAAACATAATATTGATCAAGAGCCAAACATGCCTACAAAATATGGAATAAAAGGGATACCAACTATGTTGTTGTTCAAAGATGGAGAATTGAAGGCTACAAAAGTCGGTGCAACTACTAAATCTAATATTATATCTTGGATAAAAGAAAATATTTAATTTTTATTCAAAACACTTCCACATAAATATAACGACCCAAAAACACAAATTATCTTTTTCTCTCTAGAATTAATTTTTTTGAAAGCATCTTCAAAATTTTTGGAGGCCTCAGTATTAAATCTATTTTTTTTGGCTATTTTTAACAAAAGGTTATTTGATATAGCTGCTTTTTCATTTTCAATAGGCACTGTATAAATCTTTTTAAATATTCCTTTAAATTGTTTAATAAATAATTCCGGATTTTTATTTTTTGTCATACCCCAAATTCCATAAATTGGTAAATCTAATGTTTTTAAATAATTTGCTAAATTTTTTCCACTAACTTCTGAATGACAACCATCTAATAAGATTTTATTATTTTTAAAAATCTTTTTTAATAATTTTCCTTCATGGAGGTATTCTATCCTAGCCCTTAATTTTATCTGTGGTATTGTTTTTTGAATAATTTTTTTATCAATTTTTAAATCTAATGCAATTTTAATAGCTAAAGATAAATTTTCTAGTAAACCTTTTGAATGAATATATTCAGTATTTAATTTTATTTTTACTTTGTTATCTTTATAAAAAAAATTTTTGTTTAATCTTACTATTTTCCATGAGTTTGGATAAATAATTTTACTAAGATTATTTCTTAGTACCTTTTTAATTTTTTTAAGTACGAAAGACTTTTGTTTACCTATATAAATATTAGTAAAATTACTTAAAAAACCTACTTTCTGAAAAATTATTTCATTAAGTGTTTTTTTTTGTACAAAGTTTAAATGTTGTTTGTTTATATTGACTACAGCTTGTAATTTTGGGAAATCAAACAAGTTTGTAGAGTCTTTTGCAAATAAAGCTCCTGCCTCAATTAAATTATAGTCATTTTTTCTTTTTGAAGCATTTAAAACAAATATTACAGTAAGAGCTTCAAAAATTGTTAAATTAATTTTTTGTTTTTCTATAATCTTTATCGAACTTTTTATTTCTTCATAGCTAAGAAATTTATGACCCATCCAAAATCTTTCTCTGATATCTTTTAGACTCGGAGAAATATATGCAGATGTACTTTGATTATTTGCTTCTATAAAAAACTTTAGAGAGGTTAGAAGGGAGTATTTTCCGTCACTACCGATGATATTAATAACATTTTTGAGTTTCCTTTCTGGATTATCTAATTTATCTAAAACTAGCTTTATCCTTTTGAGATCAAAGTTTATTGATTTTCTAAAGAGAGGATTTTTAGCTAGCTGATTGTAGAGATTGATCGACTGAGACATCTGATAAATCTTCCTTAGCTTGAGATTCTGCTTTTTTCAACAAAACATTTAACAATGTTCCTATAGTCGAGTTTAAAAATTTTCTTTCTATCACTAGATCTATACCTCCGTGATCTTTAACATATTCAGCTGTTTGGAATTCATTTGGTAAAGTTTCCCTAACTGTATCTTGAATCACCCTTCTTCCCGCAAAACCAATTGTTGCTTTAGGTTCAGCTATTAAAATATCTCCTAACATCGCCCAAGAGGCAGTTACTCCTCCAGTGGTTGGATCAGTTAAAACAACTATGTATGGTATATTCTTTTTTTTAAGCTCGTTTACAGCTAGAGCTGTACGTGACATTTGCATTAATGCGATAGAAGACTCCATCATTCTCTGACCGCCACTACAACTAAAAAAAACAAAAGGAATATTGTTTTCTATTGCGCTTTGCACACCTGCAATAAAAGCTTCTCCAGAGGCAGCTCCAAAAGACCCTCCAATGAATCGAAAATCTTGAGCTCCAGCAATTATATCGATATTTTGAATTTTACCTTTTGCAATTAAAACTGCATCATTTTGCTTTGTAGTTTTTCTCGCTACTTTTAATCTATCTATATAACTCTTATTGTCTTTAAAGTTCAACGGATCATCTATTGGTAAAGGTGTTTTTATCACTTCGTATTCTTTATTATCAAAAAATGTTTCAAATCTCTCTGTACAAGACAATTTATGATGAGACCCGCACTTTGGACAACATTTAAAATTAGACTGAAGATCCTCTTTGTAAATAAGATTTTTACATCCACATGTAGTCCAAAGATTTTCTTCAGTTTTAGAAGATTTTTTTTCGAATAAAGACTTGATCTTTGGTTTAATAAATTTTGTTATCCAATTCATATAATTTTATTTTTTAGATTGTATACTAATTTATCCAACTTTGTGACAGGATTTTGTCCTTTTTTAACAGAATTAGTAATAGATTTACATAATTGACTACCCACAACCAATCCATCAGCTGTTTTTAGAGATGAAATAGTTTTTAATGTAATTCCAAAACCAATAACTAAGTTCTTATTTTTGCAATATCCTTTTATTTTTCTATAGTTTTTCAAGATTTGTTTTGGTGCAACTTTTAATTTGCCACCAGTAGTAGATAACATGCTAATATAATAAATCATATCATGTGAGTCGTTGATAATTTTTTTTATTCTAATATTTGAGGTAGTTGGAGATAAAAGTTGTACAAAGCTAATTGATTTACTTTTACACTTCTTTGAAAATTTTTTATTTTCTGGCCAAGGCAAATCAACAACGATCAGACCGTCGACTTTTGATTTTTTACATTGTTTTAAAAAATTATTCTCACCATTTTGAAAAATTAGATTATAATAACCCATTAAAATTAACGGCTTTAAAGGATTTTTTTTCTTAAAACTTTTTACAATTTTAAAAACATCTTTTAATTTGATTCCATTCTTCAGAGCTCTATACGAACTCCCTTGAATTTGCCCACCATCTGCAATTGGAGTGTTGTGAGGAAAACCTAATTCAACTATATCTGCATTTTTTGAAATAACATTTAAAATTTTCAATGAATTTTTCCTATTATTATCTCCAGCCACCGTATAGGTTATTAGCGCAGCTCTTTTTTCTTTTTTACAGTTATCAAAAGTTGTTTTTATATTTGAGATCATCTTATGTATTTACCCAGCCTTTTTTTAATAATATCTTTATCTTTTATAGAGTCGCCACAACTGTTGACCACAATTATATTAGAGGAATTTAATTTTGGAGCTATCTTTATTGCTTCAGCAAAAGCATGAGAAGGTTCTAAAGATGGAGAAATATTCTCTAGTTTTGACACTAACTCATAAGCGTCCAAAGCTTCTTCATCTGTTGCTGAAGTGTACCTTGCACGTTTTGCATCTTTCAAAAAACAATGTAATGGCGAAATTCCTGGATAATCTAAACCAGCAGAAATTGATTCGGTTGGACTAATTTGCCCTTCTTTATTCTGCACAACGTACTGTGCTGAGCCGTGAAGAATTCCTATCTTATTATTATTTGATAATGGAGCTGCGTGTAAACTACTATTTCTTGGTCCCCCAGCTTCAATACCAACTAATTCAGCTTTGGTGTCAATAAACTCATTCCAAAAACCTAAAGCGGAGCTACCACCTCCTACACAGTTTAAAAGTTTTAACTTTTCTGGAATTTTGCCAAACTCTTCCTTAATTTGATTAATTAATTCTCTAGAAATCTGAGCTGTACTCCAAGCACAAATTTTAATGAATATATTTGGACCTACCGTTGAACCAACGCACATGTGGGTAGTGTCACAATTGGAAACCCAATAACGCATACATTCGCTTACTGCATCAACTAAAGTTTGGCTCCCTGTTTTAACAGGCACTATTTGAGCGCCATTTTTCTTCATTGCTTTAACGTTTGGTTGTTGTCTTTTAATATCTTTTGCTCCCATAAAAATTTTACATTTGAGACCAAATTTTTTAGCAGCCATAGAGAGCATTTTGCCTGCATATCCCGCTCCAGTATCACCTACAATATATTTTTTACCTGCTTTTTTGGCGATAAGACAATGAACAGTTGCGTTGTAAATTTTGTGAGCACCACCATTAGCCTCAGACACCACTTTGGCATATATTTGAGCTCCACCCAAGTATCTTGTTAAATTTTCTAGTTTAATGAATGGGGTTGGTGAACCTATATAGTTTTTAATATAAAAATCTCTTTCACTTAAAAATTGTTTACTATTTCTTAATTTAGAAAATAGAATAGTTAAATCATCAATAGGTTTTTTTAATGTCTCAGGGATATAATTTCCCCCAAATTTTTCTCCATACATGAAGCTGGCATTATGTTGATCAATAAGCGGGATACCTTTTTTTATTTTCATTTATCTATTTAATGATTTAATTAATTTCTGAATATTTTTTTTTATATTTCCCTCTGTAATACTCCTGCCAATAACTATAGCTGAGGCACCATTATTAAAAGCCTTAATTGGTGAAATAATTCTTTTTTGATCATTTGCTTTATCCCCTTTCAATCTAATACCAGGCGTAATTATTTCCATATTTTTACAAATCCTTTTCAAATATTTAGCCTCTTGTCCAGAGCACACAATTCCATCTAATTTTGCTTTTTTTGCCAAGATCGCCTGCCTCTTAATTATATCTTTCATTTTTCTTGTGTGACCTATTTTTTTTAGAGAAGCATCAGAAAAACTCGTTAAGACTGTGACACCTAAAATCTTTAACTTTTTATGAGTTTTAGCCGATATTTTTTTGACTGCTTGTATCACTTCCAAACCAGAGTTTATATGTACAGTAATATAAGAAATATTTTTTACGTCCTTTAATGAATTAATTGCAGATATACAAGTGTTAGGAATATCATTTAATTTTAAGTCGAGAAAAATATTCTTATTTTTTAACTTTTTTATAAAATTTCGTCCTTTTTCCGAGTAAAAAAATTCTAAACCAAACTTGTAACCTACATCCAACTTTTTAGTTTGAGTATTACTAATAATTTTTCTTATAATTTTTAAGCTTGAATTATCACAAGCAATAAATATTCTTCTTTTTTTCATTTATTAATAAAATCCTTCAATTTTTTACTAGCTTTAAATCTTATTTTATTCTTTTTTGGGACATAAATCAGCTCTCCTGTTTTAGGATTTCTTGCAGAGTGTTTTTCCTTTATTTCCCTCAAGAAAAAAGTTCCAAATCCCCTTAGTTCAACTGATTTTTTATCTTTTAAAGCTTTTTCTATTGTATTAAAAAAGATATCAATCACATTTTCAATTTGAGATTTATTAAGTTTTGGGTGTTTTGTTTTTAATAGTCTAATAAGCTCTGGTCGAGACAATTATTTTTCTTCTTTTTTTTTCTTTTTCTTGCTTCCAATAGCTTTTTCAAAAATTCCTTTCAAAGTAGCACCAGACTTAGTCGCTCCTTCACCAAATTTTGCAATTAAGGATTTTTCTTCATCTATTTGGGCAGCTTTTACACTTAATTTTATTTTTCTAGTTTTTAGATCTAGTTCAGTTATTTTAGCATCAAGGGCGTTTCCAGGAGAAAAAACTTCTGGACGGGCATCTGCAGTCTCTTTAGCTAAATCAGCTTTTTTAATAGTTACAATTAATTTTTTTTCTTTATCTACTGCAACTTTTACTCCCGTTTTTAAAACTTCATGAATTCTAGTAGTAATGACATTTCCTACTTTCTTATTGTTATCTTTAAACCAATCTAATGGATCTTTTTCTAAAGCTCTTTTAGAAAACCTGATTTTTTCATCTTTGATTTCAATTATCTTAACACTAATAACGTCATTTTTTTTAAACTTCTTAAGATCTTCGACATTTTCTTTGTAAGAGATTTCTTTATAGTGCAACATACCTATTAAGCCTGACTCAGTTAATTCTCCAAATATCGCTTTATCTGTGACATTATTTATTTTTACTTTTACTTCTTTTCCAATATTTTCCTTTATTTTTTCCCATGGATTTTCTTGAGTAGCTTTGTAAGATAATGAGATTCTTTTTGACTCTTTATCAATGTTGACTATTTTAAATTTTATTTTTTGAGAAACAGAAAGAACTTTACTAGGCTTCATATTTCTATTTGCCCAATCTAATTCAGAACTATGAATCAAACCTTCGATACCTTCTTCAATTCTAACAAAGCAACCGTAGTCCATAATTTTTGTCACTGTTCCCTCGTAGAATTCGCCAACTTTATATTTTTTTTCTATATTTTCGTATGGATCCTCGGTTAAGGCTTTCACAGATGCTGAAACACGATTAGTTTTTTGATCTATTTTTGTTATTTTAACTTTAAGTTTTTGACCAATAGTTACGAGATCGGAAGGTTTTTTAACTCTTCCATGACTTAAATCAGAGACATGCAAGAGAGCATCTACACCATTTATGTCTAAAAATATTCCCCAGTCAGTAGTTGCTTTTACTATAGCGTTATCTACAACGTCGTTTTCTTTAATATTTTTTAAAGCTTCGGTAATTTCTGCATTTTTACTTTTTTCAAGAACTGCTCTTCTTGATACACAAACATTTCCTCTATTTTTATCTATCCTCGTTGCGATAACCTTCAGAGGTGTATTCATTAGATGATCAACTTTTTTAAGCGGTCTTACGTCAATTTGAGATGAGGGCATAAAACATGGCAAACCATCGACAGTGGCGATAAAACCACCTTTCACTTTTCCAGTAATGTATCCAGTTAACTCTTCCTGAGTTTCAAAAACCTTTTCCATTTTCTTCCAAGCTTTCATTTTTCGTGCTTTATCTCTTGA
>MDSW01219053.1_pt1 | contig 10072 bp, 12 predicted proteins | sample 811171 | NCBI WGS metagenome assembly MDSW01 (sample SAMN05326641, study PRJNA326480) | marine metagenome | isolation source: seawater | place: Atlantic Ocean: North West | collected 2012
CCTCGGGACCAGATGTAAAAAAAGTATCTAGCATTAAAAGATCATAACCTTCTTTTATTAGTTTATTTATTCCAGTTTTATTAAGACCAATTTCTTGCATAAATGTCTCTTTTTCTGTTTTATCAAGACCGGAAAGTTGATCTTCTATATCCGCGCAAATATTAATTATTTTCTCATTTGGATATTTTTCTTTCACTAGATGAGTATAGCTATTACCTTCATCTAAACTTTCTTCATCTACATTACATACTATAATTTTAGGTTTAATACTTAAGAGACCGATGCTTGAAAGAAATTTTTCCTCATCTATATTATTAATTTTTACTTCTTCTCCTTTACTGAGATCTTTCAATTTCCCATCTAAAATTTTGATCTCTTTTTCTCCTAATAATTTTTTTTTATTTTTTTCTAATTTTTTTTGTAAAACATCTAAGTCTGAGAGAATTATCTCAGTTTTTATAGTTTCAAGATCATCAGCCGGATTGATTTTTGAATTAACATGAGTGATTTTATCTGAGTCAAAACACCTTACCAGGTGAATTATTGCATCAACCTCTCGAATATGGGAGAGAAATTTATTTCCTAATCCTTCTCCTTTTGATGCCCCTTTTACTAGGCCGGCGATATCTACAAATGTAATATTAGTATAGATTTTTTTTTTGGATTTAGATAGTTCTGCTAATTTATCTAATCTCTGATCGACTACATCTACCACACCTATATTAGGATCAATTGTGCAAAATGGAAAATTTGCAGCCTCTGCATTTTTGGAAGCTGTTAAAGCATTGAATAATGTTGATTTACCAACATTAGGCAGACCAACAATTCCACATTTAAATCCCATTCAGATTTTGATTGACCTTACTTGAAAATAAATCAATTTTTTTATCTATTAGAGTAGGTATTTGTTTTACAATATTCTCTGTAATTTCTTTTATTTTTTCTTCTTCGTCTTCCTTGAAGTCTTCAAGGACATGATTATTGACTTTCTTTTTCTGTTTTGGATGACCAATTCCAATTCTAACTCTAGAGTAATCTTTGCCAATAAATTTATCTATTGACTCAATCCCATTGTGCCCAGCGCTAGATCCACCTATCTTTGCTTTTACTTTCCCAAAATCGATATCCATATCATCATGAAATACAATTACATCTTTAGCTTCAATCTTAAAATAATCTATTAATTCCTTAATAGCAGTGCCTGAGTTATTCATGAAAGTTAATGGTTTTATGGCATAAATTTTCTTTTCTTCAATATTTCCAGTTGTAAGCAAACCTTTGAATTTAGGTTTTTGTTTAGAAAGTTTGAAATGTGAATTTATGGCATCAATTATTTTAAAGCCGATATTATGTCTGGTATTAGTGTAATTAGAGCCAGGATTTCCTAATCCAACGAGTAAAAGCATAATTATTATTTCTTTTCAGCAGGTTTTTTATCTACTGGCTTTTTATCATCAGGTTTTTTGTCCGCAGTGCCGTCTTTAGCTTTATCATCTTTCTTAGCACCTTCACCCTCTTTTGCATTAGCTTCAGCACCTTCTGCAGGTGTTTCACCTTCAGCACCATCAACTGGAGTTTCTTCTGCTGGTTTCTCAGGTTCTTTTATAACTGTAGGAGCCGCAACTGTTGCTACAACAAAGTCTCGATCAGTAATTGTTGGAATAACATTATCAGGAAGTTTAACCGAAGAAATTTTTATACTTGTTCCTATATCAGTACCAGATAAGTCAACAATTATCTCGTCAGGTATAATCTCTGCCGGGCATTTTAGTTCAACTTTTCTTCTGACAATATTTAAAACTCCACCACGTTTTAGTCCCGGGGAGTCAGGATGATTGATGAATTTTACAGGGATTTCTAAAATTATTTTTTTTCCTGATACAATTCTCATAAAATCTATATGTATCGGCTCTTCAGAAATTACGTGGAATTCTACATCTCTAGGAATAACTTTTTCATTTTTACCATCAACATTTAATTCCAAAACTTTTGATAAAAATGTGTCAGAATTAATAATAGAGGTGAAGTCCTTTTTACTTACTGAAATATTTTGATTTGGATCTTTGCCTCCATATAAAACAGCTGGTATGTAACCTTCGGATCTTAACTTATTATTAGACCCCGATGTAAGTTTCTCTCTTTTTGTTGCTTTAAGGTTACTCATAAAAAAATTATTGAAAAGCGTGTATAACTCAAGATTCTAACTAAAACAAGTGTTAATTAAATAAATCTGATACCGAATTTGAATTTGCTATTCTTTTAATGGCCTCTGACATTAATGAGGCTATTGATAACACCTCAATTTTATTATTATTCTTAATTTTTTGCGCATTTTCTATTGTATCTGTAATTATTAACTTCTTGATTTTTGAGTTCTTAATTTTTTTGACAGCATCACCACTTAAAACCGCATGTGTTATAAATACATAGACTTCATTCGCTCCATTTTTTTTAAGCTCCTCAACTGCATTAACAATTGTTCCACCACTATCAATTATGTCATCAACAATTATACAAGTTTTATTTTTAACATCTCCAATAATATTCATCACTTCAGATTTTCCTGGAGAAGGTCTTCTTTTATCAATTATAGCTAAGTCTGCTTTTATTCTGGTAGCTAACGCTCGTGTTCTAGCCACACCACCAACATCAGGTGAAACGCAAATAAGTTTTTTAGCGTTAAATTTTTTTTTAATATATTTTGCAAAAAGTGGAGCAGTATATAAATTATCAACTGGCATATCAAAAAATCCTTGTATTTGTCCAGCGTGTAAATCGACAGTGACAACTCTTGTAGCTCCAGCGTTAGAGATTAAGTTCGCTACAACTTTTGCTGAAATAGAAGTTCTTGGAGCAACCTTTCTATCCTGTCTTGCGTAACCGAAGTAAGGTATTACAGCTGTAATTGTTTTTGCAGAGGATCTTTTTAAAGCATCTATTACCAACAAAAGTTCCATTATATTGTCATTAGCTGGATTAGAGGTAGATTGAATTACAAAAACACTATTTCCTCTAATGTTTTCATTTATCTCAATGTAAATCTCTCCATCAGCAAACCTTCTTATATTTGTATTTATTAATTTGAGCTTGAGATTCTTTGAGATATCCTTGCTAAGCTTAAGATTGCTAGTTCCAGATAAAATTTTCATGAAATGAGTCTTTTTATACAATTATTTTGTAAGCTTTTCAATTTTAATCTAAGTCAACTTTATAACTGAAATACATCTCCCATAATCTCTTTCTTTAAGAATTGATGACCTTCTGTAGCTAAAAAAGTTATTACTATCCTTAAAAGTATCCCGATTTATTTGATCAATTATCACTTTTTGCTTTAAAAGTTTATTCGATACAAATTTTCTCAAATCAAATAATTTTTTAAATTCATTTTTTTTAATAAAATATTTTTTATAAATCTTAGATTTTTTTATAAATTTCCTAAAAAAATCAAAACCTACTTCGTAATTTTCTCTTCCAATACAAGGACCAATACTTGCATAAATTTTATTCTTTTTATTAAGTTTTTTTATTTTTGAGATTGTATTCTCAATTATACCGTTTAAAGCACCTTTCCATCCTGCATGAATGCACCCAATTATTTTATTTTGTTTATCATAAATAAGAATAGGAACGCAATCTGCTGTCACCACTCCTAGAACTAATCCTTTTTCACTAGTAATAATCGCATCTGAATGAATTTTTTTTCTAAAGTTTTTTTTATTAATTCTGATAACTTTGTTGCTATGGGTTTGGTACATTAGAACTAAATTATTTTGTTCAATCAACATCTTTTTTGCGACATATTTAAGATTTTTTAAAACGTTTTTCTTAACATCTTTAGAACCTCTTCCACAATTTAATCCTTTATAAACGCCGCTAGAATAACCCCCCTTTCTAGAAAAAAAACAATGTTTAATTCCCTTAAATTTATTAAACTTCCTTGAGTAAATCATTCTTTAACCTTGTAGTTTATACCTTGAATTTTGAGGCGACTATTACTTTAAATAATTCTCCCATTAACTTAGGGCTTAGTAATCTTTTTAGTCTTAAATATAGATCTGCTTTATCTTTAAAATTCATTTTTTTTGCAACTGTCTCAGCTCTTTCCAAAATTCCCATATTTTTAAGAAACTCTTTTTGACTAATAATTTTATTTACTTGAAATTTATGTTTTAAAAAAAACTCTTTTAATAAAGTAAAATTTACGTGAGCAGTAATATCTGCTTTTCCTAAATTTTTAAGTATGTGATTTTTCTTATTGTTAATTACCGATTGTAAAGTGTTAATATTATTAGTTTTTAGATATCCATAATCAATTATTAATATACATCCTCCAAGTTTGTTAATAGCGTCAATAATATTTTTTAGTTCATTAAAACCAATTTTTGGAAGCTCAATAAATGTTAGATTTTTGAGTGTCATGAAAGATCTTATCAACTTAATATCATTTTTTTTTGCAGGCTTAAATATCTCACTAATTTTGTTATCATCATTTAAGGTGTAATATTTTTCAAAAAAAGAATTTTTTTCTCGCTTAAATTGTTTTATTGGGATAGCATCAAGAAATTCATTACCAAAAAAAATTACCGGTCCCTTTTTTATTTTTTTAAAATTTTTAAGCCATTGCACATTCTCTTTTTTTAATTTCCTTTTTTGAATTTGTCTTAGAAATTTGCTTTTTTCGTACAAGTATACATTTTTTGATGAATTAAACTTCGGAAATTTCTTGGAAACATCCAGAAGGACTTTTATAAAACTTCCATCGCCTGGACCAAGTTCAACTATATTTAAATTTTTAGGCTCACCAATAGTCTTCCATGTAGCAACAATCCAAATACTTATGATTTCAGAAAAAAGTTTGGAAATTCCAGGAGAAGTAATAAAATCTCCTTTTTTTCCAAATGGATTTTTAGATGTATAATAACCAAACCTTTTGTCGTACAAAACATTTGTAATAAAATTATCTAAGGGTATTAAATTTCTTTTTGAGTATTTTTTAAAAATTTTCATTCTTTATTTTGTAATGAAAAATACATTGTTGCGCCAATTAAAATCATTAAGATACTTAAAATAGTTCCCATACTAAAAACATTAAAAAAATACCCTAAATGTATATCAGGTTCTCTGAAAAATTCTGATATCACTCTAAAAGTTCCATAAAAAATTAGAAATAAACACGAACAATTCCCGATTTTGTATTTTTTCTTTAAAATAATAAATCTCATTATGAAAAATAGCAAAAATCCTTCTAAAAACGCCTCATATAATTGAGATGGATGTCTAGGAAGCATGTCTGTTGTTGGAAATATAACGCTCCAAGAAACCGAGGTTACTTTACCAACAAGTTCACCATTAATATAATTTGCAATCCTTCCAAAAAAAATTCCAATCGGTGATACACACGCAATAATATCGAGTAGAAATAAGACTTGAATATTTTTTTTCAGTGAAAAAAAATATGTACCAATGATTATACCAATCATAGCCCCATGAAAAGACATCCCACCTTCCCAAATTTTAATAATATCCAGTGGGCTGGAAATAAAATATTGTGGGTTATAAAATATTACATAACCTAACCTTCCACCAATTATTATTGATATAATCAAGAAAGTAATTAAATTATCAAATTCTAAAAGATTAAATTTATTTCCTACTGACTCAGTTATTTTTAAAATTATTCTACGTCCATACCACCATCCGAGCAAAATTCCAAAAATATAAGCTAAGGAGTACCATCGAATTGACAAAAAACCTAAATCAAATAAAACTGGGTCTAAATTATGCGTAAACATACTGTTTTATATCACATTTGAAATTAATGTACCTATCAAATAAGATAAGTTATGAGTAATTCAAAAAAAATTTTTGAGACAATATCTAACCTAATTGAAAATGGTGTGCTTACCTCAAAAGATATTCAAAAAGAAATATCAACAGATTTGAAATTTAAAAAAGAAAAGATATTTAACAAACTCGAAATAGTTTCTAGACAAGAATTTGAAGTATTAAAAAAAATAGTTCAAAAACAAGATAATATAATCAAAAAATTACAAAAAAATAAAAAAGTTAAAAAGGCAAAGAAATCTTAACTTGCAAACCATTAAACTGACTTTTATTTAATTTGATATTTCCACCATGTGAATTTATTACGTCTTCAACTATTGCTAACCCTAAACCAACACCTGATTGGTTTAGACTTCTACTTTTATCTAATCTGAAAAATGGTTTAAAAACATTCTTGTATTGATCTTCCGGAATACCTGGTCCGTCATCTTCAAAAGTTATTAAAGCGCGATTTGAAGTTTTTTGAATCAGCACATTAACATTCTTTCCGTAAGTAAGCCCATTTTGTATAACGTTTTCAAAAGATCTTTTTAAAGCTAGAGGTCTTCCGAACAAATCTACATTATCCTTAAAAAGGATGCTTAAATTTTTTGTATTCAAACTTCTGTTTATCTCTTCAAAAATTTTTGTAAGACTTAATTTTTCAGTACTTTCTTGATGTTGTGTTTTAGCAAATTGAAGATAATCATTTAGCATCCGCTCCATTTCATCAATATCTTTAGACATTTTTTCTGACAAGTCTTTTTGGTTTATCATTGCTAGTTGCAATTTAAGTCGAGTTAAGGGTGTTCTCAAATCGTGACTAATACCTGACAGCATTTCAGATCTTTGATTTAAATGACGATTAATTCTTTTGGCCATCCGATCAAATTCATAAGCAGCCTTTCTGATCTCTTGCGCGCCAGATGGTCTGAAGTCATTTACGTAATCTCCTTTTCCGAATTTTTCAGCAGCTTTTGCTAATTTTACCAAGGGTCTTGTTTGGTTCTTTAAAAAAATCAAAGCAACAATTATGAGAACAACTGATGGTAAAGTTGTCCATAGAACAAACAAACGAACAGATGAAGCTGAGACCATTTCTTTTGGTACTAAAAACTCTATTACTTCATTTTCTAATTTTATTTTTATTTCAACTGCATTTTTGAATTTTGAAGTACTAAACCAATAATTTCCATTTCCAAATGTAGACTTAAGTTCACGTCTTAAGGATCTATCCATTGGGCTAAATTTTCTTTCACCTGAAATCTCAGGTAACTTAATTTTACTTATACCTATTTCAAAATTAAAATTATTTTTGTAACTGTCAGTAAAGAAATCCAAATTTTTTTTATCATTCTGATAAACTTCCTCTATAGTTTTGAGTTGAGCTACAAGAGATCTAGTTGTATTTTTGTTCGCCTTGATCCAAATACTGTCATAAAAAACTATGGTAATTATTAATTGTAAGATAATTGTAGGAGCAGCTACTATGATTAGTGCCCTATAAAATAATCTTTTAGGCAAGATAACTTTAATAAATCTATTCAACCCAGAGAACATAGCCTGAACCTCGTATAGTTTGTAAGTATTTTGGATTTTTTGGATTTATTTCAATTTTTTGTCTCAACCTCGTTATCATTACATCTATAGAACGTTCTTGATTAATTCCAGAAATCATTCCAATTTCTTGACGTGAGTAAGTTTTACCAGGATTAGATAACATTTCGATCAAAACCTTTTTTTCTGCAGTATTAATTTTTCTATCTCTTTCTTTAAAATTTATTACCATCTTATTTAAATTAATTTTAGCATTTCCGACAATATGAATATTATTCAGATTAATCTTTTTTTTATTTTTAATTATGTTTTGGATTCTCAATAACAATTCTTTTGGTTCAAAAGGTTTACTTAAATAATCATCAGCACCTAGCTCTAAACCTTTAATTCTATTTTCAACCTCACCTTTTGCAGTTAATAAAATTATGGGAATATTAATTTTTTTTTTTATCTCTTTAGTCAATTCATAACCATCTTGACCAGGCATCATTACATCTAAAATTATTATATCAAATTTTATAATTTCTAGTTTTAATTTAGCTTGATCTGCATTCTCTGCAGATGAAACAATATATTTATTATCTGATAGATAATCTTTGAGAAGATCTCTTATTCTATCATCATCATCAACTATTAAAATATGTAATTCGCTATTTTCCATCGATAATTCTTTTTAAAACATTTTTAAACTTAATAACAGAATCTGAGCTCGAGTTCTTCAAAGCATTAAATATTCTTTTTTTTTGAGAATTATAAACTGTGTCAAAAAAAATCTTTCCTTCTTTATCTAAAAATAAATTTTTTTTTCTTGTATCGTTATCATCTTGCACTTGTTTAATCATCTTCGAGTTTATTAGGTCTCTCAACACTCTATTTAAGCTTTGTTTAGTAACTTTTAATTTAAAAATTAGCTCTCCTAAATTTATTCCTGGATTACTCTCGATTAAATGTAAAGCTCTTAAATGGGCTGGACCAAAAAATTTTCTAGACAAAATTTCCTTAGGATCGGAAAAAGTTTCTCTATAAGCGTAATAAAGAAGTTGAATAAACTCTTTAATTTGATCATCTTTTAGGTAAAGTAAATCTTTCATAATGGTAAGTTATATTGACTTATCCTTAATTGAAATATACTTTTTTATAATTAAAAAATCTATATATTTACATCTTATGGAAAGTGTACCTTACGACAAGAGATCCGGAAAAATCTGGTTTAATGGCAAAACTGTGGATTGGAAAGACGCAAACATTCATATATTAAACCATGGTCTTCATTATGCTAGCTGTGTGTTTGAAGGTGAAAGAGTTTATGATGGGGAGATCTTTAAATTAGAGGAACATACTGAAAGATTATTTTATTCTGCAAAAAGAATGGGTATCAATGTTCCTTATTCTGAAAAAGAAATTAATGCAGCTTGTAAAAATATTGTAAATATTCAGAAAGTTAAGAATGGATACGTAAGACCTCTTATTTGGAGAGGAAGTGAGATGATGGCAATTTCTGCTCAAAAAAATAAAATTCATGTTGCTATTGCAACTTGGGAATGGGGATCTTATTTCGATCCTAAGCTTAAACTCAATGGAATAAAGTTAAATATTTCTAGTTGGAGAAGACCAGCACCTAACACGATACCATGGGATACAAAAGCAGCTGGCCTTTACATGATATGTACCTTGTCAAAACATGAAGCCGAAGCCCAAGGATTTACAGACTCTTTAATGCTTGATCACGAGGGCAATGTTGCAGAGGCTACTGGTGCAAATGTTTTTTTTAAGAATGAGGCTGGAGAACTTCACACACCAATTCCAGACTCATTTTTGGATGGGATTACCAGAAGAGAAGTAATCAAAATTGCAAAATCAAAAGGAATAAAAGTTATAGAAAGAAAAATAAAACCTGAGGAAATGAAGAATTTTATTGGATGTTTTTTAACTGGAACTGCAGCAGAAGTGACACCAGTGTCACAAATTAATGAATATAATTTTAAAGTATGTAAAGTTATTTCAGATTTAAATGACGCCTACCAAAACTTGGTGAGAAAAGAGTCAGCTGCTTAATCTCTACTATCTTCATTAATTGCATGATCAATGCCTTTTCTGAGATAATCATAACCAGTATATAAGGTCAAAAACGCAGATAACCATAAAAGAATAATACCGACTGTTTGAGCATTGTAGTCTTGAAAATTTATTATTTTATTTCCTATATCACCAGTCAACAAAATAGCTATGGAAGACATTTGAATAAAAGTTTTTAATTTTGATAAGCTCGTCACTTCCATAACAATTCTTCCTTTTGCCAAAAACTCACGAAGACCTGAAACTAATATTTCTCTTGTTAAAATTATTACCGCTGCGATAACCTCGTAGTTTTTGATTGTCTCATTCATTACTAGCAAAATTAAAGCGGCAGCAACTAAGATTTTATCAGCTATAGGATCTAATAACTCACCTAATTTTGACTCCTCTTTAAATATCCTTGCTAATAACCCATCAAGGTAATCTGTAAAACTTGCTAGGACAAATAAAAAAAAGGGAATTAAATCACCAAAAAAACCTGGAATAAAAAAAGTAATTACAAAAACTGGAACGATTATAATTCTACCTATAGTGAGTATGTTTGGTATCTTTAATTTCATTTATTCGTGGAAATAATCATATATTTTCTTTGCTATATTGTCTTCTATTCCTTCGA
>MDSW01008538.1_pt1 | contig 10071 bp, 7 predicted proteins | sample 811171 | NCBI WGS metagenome assembly MDSW01 (sample SAMN05326641, study PRJNA326480) | marine metagenome | isolation source: seawater | place: Atlantic Ocean: North West | collected 2012
CAAAACTAGTTGCCTTGGAGTCGTTTATAAAAACTTGATTATTTTTTTTATAAAAAATTTCATGCCTATGGGCCAAACCCTTAAAAGATTTTAATGATTGAATAAAAGACTTTTCCTTAATTTTTAAAGCTTTTGATAAAGCATATACATAACTCATATTTTCAAAATTTGTTTCTGAGTTTAAATAATCGTTTTTTAATTTACTTTTTAATTTTTTGTATTTTTGTATATTTATAAATTTTAATTTGCTTTGATATTTATTTTTTTTGAATTTTTTCGCAAGCATTTTATTATTAAGAAATGCAAAATTATTACTTCCCTGATTTGAAAATATTTTAAATTTTGAATTATAATAATTTTTTGTGGAACCATGCCAATCCAAATGATCATTAGTTATATTTAATATTACAGCATAATCAGGTTTAACAAATTGAGAGTAAGCTAATTGAAAAGATGAGGCTTCAATAATAACCAAAGGTTGATCATTTATTTTTAAATCTAAAACTGGTTTTCCAATGTTGCCGCCTAATTTAACATTAATTTTATTTTTTTTTAGGACATGTTCTAGAATTTTACATGTAGTGGATTTTCCATTTGTTCCCGTCACAACGATTGATTTTATTTTTGGATTAAAAAGATAAAAAAGATCAAGATCAGTTATAATTTTATGTTTATTCTTAATAAGCTCTTTTTTTAGTTTTGCTTTTTTTAAACTTATTCCGGGGCTAAGAACAATATAATCTGCGTAATCTAAATATTTAGAAAAGAATTTTTGATGTTTTTTTTTCTTTATTTTATCGTCCCATACTACATAACGTGAAAACTTTTTTCTTTTGAAGTAATTAACTACTGAATCTCCAGTAGCACCGAGACCATAAATACAAAAATTCATTTCGGAATAGTTCAAAATTAATGGGTTCATGAATTATCTTAACTTTAATGTGGCTAATCCTACTAAAGCCAAAATAATAGCAATTATCCAAAATCTGATTACTACCGTTGACTCAGCCCATCCTTTTTTTTCAAAATGGTGGTGTATTGGTGCCATCATAAACACTCTTTTGCCGGTCAATTTAAAAGAAATTACTTGAATAATTACAGAGACTGTTTCCAAAACAAATAAACCTCCTACAATTGCAAGAACGATCTCGTGTTTTACTATTATTGCTACAGAAGCTATGGATCCACCTAAGGATAGTGAACCCGTATCACCCATAAATATTTTAGCTGGCGGTGCATTGTACCAAAGAAAGCCCAAACACGATCCAACAATAGAACCACAGAATATAGATAGCTCCCCGACATTAGCTATGTATTGGATTTGAAGATAGTTTGCAAAAATTGTATTTCCTACCAGATAACAAATTAAAGAAAAAGATAAAGCCACCAACATAACTGGAACAGTAGCTAAACCATCTAATCCATCTGTTAAGTTTACGGCATTAGAAGAACCAATAATCACAAAAATAGCAAAAGGAATAAAAAATAAACCCATGTGTAAAACGAAATTTTTAAAAAAAGGAAAGTATAAATTAGATATGCTTTCATGATCGGTGAAATAAACAAGTATCAAAATAGCAACTAAAGAAATTAAGAATTGTCCTAAAAATTTCAATTTTGCATTAATACCAGAAGAATTTTTTAATTTAATTTTGAAATAATCATCTGCAAAACCAAGGAGACCGAGACTTGTACAAACAAAAAGAACCACCCAAATATAAATATTTTTTAAATCTGCCCAAAGGAGAGTGCTTACAATAATTCCAATTAAAATCATTAATCCACCCATAGTGGGTGTTCCACTTTTTTTTATTATATGATCGATAGGGCCGTCTTGCCTTATTGGTCCAGTGATTTGTTTTTTTGAAAAATATCTTATAAGTGGATTACCTATCAAAAAAATAATTATAAGTGATGTAACAACTGCCAGTCCTATTCTGAAAGTAATATACTTAAATACGTTTAAAAAAGTATAGGTATCAACTAATGAAGTTAGTAAACTATATAACATTTAATTTACACCCCCTAAAAAACCGTTTGATACTTCGTGCAGCTTTGTTGCGTTTGAACCTTTAATCATTAAGAAATCTCCATTTTTTATAACTCTGGAGATCTTATTTTTGAATGATTTTAAATCCTTCACTACTTCTCCTCTTTTTTTTTCTTTCAAAGATTTGTATGTTTCCAATGCCATGTCTCCGTAAACAAAAGTTTTATCAATATCACTTTTATTGATTAGTTTAGAGATTTTTTTATGATAAGTACGTGAATTCTTGCCTAGTTCTAACATATCCCCAAAAAGGAAGTATTTTTTTTTACCTTTCTTTTGAATATCAGAAAAGTTTTCAATTGCAGATTTTACAGATAGTGGATTTGCATTGTAGCTTTCATCAATTAAAAAGAAATTCTTATTGAATTTTCTTACTCTACTTAGCTTGCCTCTTCCTTTCAGAAGCTTTTGGTTTTTGAAAAATTTTTTTAATTTAGTTAAATCTAAATTTAACTCATTAATTACAGCAATACATAGCAAAATATTCATTATATTGTTTTTATTTCTGTTATTTATTTGTAAAAAAATTTTCTTTTTACACATAGATAAACATAAAAGAAATGATCCTTGATTTCTTTTTAAATTAATAAATTTGATATCAGATTTTTTTGAATAACCAAAAGACTTAATTTTTATTTTATTTTTTTCAGCAATTTTTTTAAAAAAATGAAAAAATTTATCATCTCTATTTAAAATGACTGTTCCATTGTATTGTATATTCTGAATAATTTCACTTTTTGCTTTAGCTATGTCTTTTATATTTCTAAAATTCTCTAAATGAGCCTCCGAAACATTTGTTATTATGCCAATATGTGGTTTTACTAAGGCTGAAAGATTATTAATTTCATTAAATTTGCTCATACCAACTTCAAAAACACCGTAATCATCATTTGGCCCAATATTAGAAATGCTTAGAGGAACTCCGTAATGATTGTTGTATGATTTAGGTGAAAAATAAGTATTTGAGTATTTATTTAACAGATTCCCTAAAATAGTTTTCACTGTTGTTTTTCCAGAACTTCCAGTAACAGCAATAAATTTTGCTGAAGATAAATTTCTTTTATTTTTAGCCAACAGATTTAAAAAACCCATCGTATTTTTTACACGAATAAATTTTGATTTTTTTTTAATTTGCTTAGATATTATACAATGATTAGCGCCATTTTTTATCGCATTCTTTAAAAAATTATGACCATCTTTTTTTTTTCCTTTTATTGCGACAAATAGATTATTCTTCTTTATAGTTTTTGAGTTAATGGAAACTCTATTAAAAAAATAATTTTTATTAGTTTTTAAAGTTTTTCCTAAAATCATACCGTTATATCTTAGTTCATTTCTTTGCTTGTCAGAGTTAAAATTTTTATTTTTAAGACTTTTTACGACATTTCTATCGCTTAAAAAAATTTTTTTCTTACCTAGATCCTGATAATTTTCATGACCTTTTCCTGCAATTAAAATTATCTCTTGAGGATCAGAATTTTTTAAAGCATAAGTAATTGCTTTTTTTCTATTACTAATTTCCTTAGCTATTGAGTTTTTTAATCCCTTCATAATATCTTGTCTTATTTTTTTTGGGTTTTCATTTCTTGGATTATCATCTGTAATATAAATTTTATCACAATATTTTTTTGCAACATTTGCCATTAGTCCTCGTTTACCTTTATCTCTCTCTCCACCACATCCAAAAATAACAGTAATTTTTTTTTGAAAGTGTTCTCTTAAAGACAGTATGGCATTTTTTAATGCATCAGGTGTATGTGCATAGTCTAAAAATATTTTTGCTTGATTTGGTAAAATTCTAATCATCTGCAATCTACCGTCAACACTTTTAATTTTTTCAATTTTTTCAAAAATTTTTTCAATTTTTAAACCGCAAATCTTCGAAGCTAACACTGCCATCAATAAATTCTTAATTTGCATTGATCCGTATAGATTAATTTTTAATTTATATATTTTCTTGTTATATTTAATTTCTAAAGACTGAAAATTTTTAAAAATTTTATGATTTAAAACTTCAAAAGTATTACTTTCCGATCCTATGGTAAAAATTTTTAATTTTCTTTTTTTTTGAATTTTTTTTATATTTCTATATTGTTTGATGTCGGTATCAGTAATTACCGTTCCTTTTTCTTTCAAAATATTTTTAAACAATAAAAGTTTTGAGTTAAGATAATCTTTCATGTCTTTATGATAATCAAGATGGTCGTGACTCAAATTTGTAAAAATTCCTGCTTTAACTTTTAAAAAATCTAATCTTTTTTGCTTTAGTCCGTGACTTGAAGCTTCGATGATAACGTTATTTATTCCACTCCTCTTCATCTCATCTAAATCCTTGTTTAGGGTCAGTGAGTCTAAAGTGGTCAAATTTCTTTGTTTTAATAATTTATTTTTTCTAAATCCAAGGGTTCCTATAAAGCCAGATTTTTTCTTTTGTAGTTTAAAAATTTGGTAAAAAAAATCTGACACTGAAGTTTTTCCGTTTGTTCCAGTTACCGCAATTATATTTTTTGGCTTATTTTTGTAATACCTTGTGCTTATTCTTGCGAGAATATTTCTCGTGTCTCTAAACCTTATAAATGCTGTTTTTTTATTTTTTTTAACTGGTCTTGAATGAACTATTGCTTTGGCTCCCTTGAAAGTTGCTTGTTCAATATAATCATTTCCATCAAATTTGTTGCCCTTGATAGAAACAAATAAATCTCCTTTTTTGGTAGTTCTACTGTCAAATGAAATGCCTTTGATTTTGAGCGCGGCAACTTCAGGTTTAAGATTACTAATAAGATTTTTTAACAACATGGTTGTCATAAAAATCAATTTTATTTATGGCTAAAATAGGTCCAATTTTTTCTATAATTTTGCCGGCAATTTCTACTGACGTCCATCCTGCTGTATTATATGGGGTTCCTTTGTATTTCCATCCACTTCCATCCTTGTAATGGTAAATATAGTCCTTACTTGGTTTTGGCTCATCTAATAGTACTAATAAAATATATTTTGGTTTTGACGCAGGAAAAACAGCTACAAAAGTATTAATTTTATTATTTGAATAAACACCGTTAAGTGACTTTTGAGCTGTACCAGTTTTTCCACCAACTTCATATCCATCGATGTTCGCAAAATTGGCTGTTCCTTCTTTTGTTGATACAATTTTTCTTAAAATTGGATTTATTTTTTTTGATACTTCTTTGTTTATAATTCTGATTTTTTTAATCTCTTTAAGTTCTTTTTTTATTAACGTTGGCTTTATATCAAAACCACCATTAGATATGATTGAATAGCCTTTGGCTAGCTGCAAAAGAGTTGTTGTAACCCCATGACCAAAAGATGCAGTTGCAAGTTTGCACTTTCCCCACCTGAAAGGTATTGGTTCTCCTACTTCCTCTATATCAAAGTCTATTTTGTTCAAAACACCAATGCTCCTCAAAAAATCACTCATTCTTTCTCCTCCTACTTTCTGAGCAATTCTAACTGAACCAATATTTCCTGATCTAATTAAAATTTGCTCTGCTGTAAGATTTGACGGAATTTTGTCATCATATTCTCCTATGGGTCTTCCGGCGCAGGTAATTTCTTTTGGAAGATTTTTAAATTCTGTATTAACTTCCACTATTCCTTCATTCAAAGCCCCTGCTAATGTAAATGTTTTAAAAACTGAACCCAGCTCGTAAACACCTTTAGTGGCTCTATTTATATAATTTACATCTTCAATTTTTTCTCTTTTGTTCAAGTTAAAATCAGGTAATGAAACCATAGAAAGTATTTCGCCGTTGTTTATATCCATTAAAATTGATGCACTCCCAATATTATTAAAAATTTTTTGAAATCTGATTAATTCTTCCCTTATCAAAAATTGAAGGTTTGTATCCAATGTCGTAATGATTGGTTTTTTTTTTGATTTTAATTCTTTATCATAAGATTTTTCTAGTCCAGATATCCCATTATTATTATCATCAATTTGGCCTACAACGTGACTAAATAAGTTCTTATGCGGATATACCCTTGTTTGTGTAGTTTCAAATAATAGTCCTCTTTCCCCAAGGGACCAAAGTTTGACTTGCTCTTCTTTGGTAATATTTTTTTTTAGATAAAAGTATTTATTTTTTTTTAACTTTTTTTTTATATTTTCTATATCAATATAGGGATAAATAATTTTAAGTTTTAAGACAAAATTTTTTTTATTTTTTATTAAGTTGGGTTTTATTGCAGCGTGATAAACTCTTATATTTGTTGCAATTACTTCGCCATTTTTATCATATATATCCCCTCTTTGTGACTTAAAAATAGAATTATAATGATTTTGATTATTTTTAAAATTTGTTTCCTTTAAGGAAGTAAAAAAAATTTTGATTGCAAATATAGAAATTAAACAAAAAAAAACAAAAAAAAGTAAATAAATTCTATCTTCACTTATATTTAATCTGGTTTTATCTGAATAAGAGTGGTTATAATCTTCAAAGTAAAAACTTTTTTTATTCATTTTTTTATTATTTTTATTTTCAGTCATGCTACTCTTTTTTTCTTAAGATATTTTTGGCTTCCTGCGATGTATAATTAACAAAGTCTTCAGTGGATAAAAAAATTCTTGAGTATTCGTAACTGTAATATTTTTTATTATCAAATTTAGATAGATTTTTCTGTAATTTTTCTGGGCTTGAAAGATATATAAAGTCAATTTTAGCATCCGATAACTCTTTTTCTAAAATGGAAACATCTTTACTTAAGCTTTCTATATTTTTTTCAATACTTCTTGTGTTGTTTTTAACAATAGATGTAAAAATCATTAAAATTAAAAAAACAGTTAATGAAACAAATATAGATTTTTTAAACATATCTATTCTCCAATTCTAAATAGTGGAAAAATTTTTTTTTGAAATCTTCTGGATAAAAAAAATTATCTTTACTTCTTGTGATAAATCTCAATTTTGCTGACCTTGAAGGATTGTTGATTTCTATTTCATCATTTGTTGGTCTAATTATCTGATTTTTGTAATTTTCGAACAAAATTTTTCTATGTTCTGTATCCGGATAATACCTTGAACCTCTAGATTTATTTTTAGAAAAATTAGTAAAGAAAAACTTAACTATTTTATCTTCGATTGAATGAAAGGTTACAATAATTATTTTTCCACCTTTTTTTAATAGTTTTGTAGCATTTATTAATCCTTCTGTTAATTCAAAAATTTCCTTATTAACAAAAATTCTTATTGCCTGAAAAGTTTGTGTAGAAATATTTATTTTTTTTTTAAAATCTTTTTTTTTACTTCTTTTAATTATATTGACTAAATCAATCACAGATGTAATTGGTTTTTTATCTCTTTGTTGAACTATATTAGAAGCAATTCTAAAAGCTTCTTTTTCTTCACCAAAAGAACGGAAAATATTACATAGAGTTTCTAGGTCTAAATTATTTAAAACCTCTTCTGCGCTAATCGAGTTAAGTCCCATACGCATATCTGGTTTTCCTTTTGAATTGAAAGAAAAACCTCTCTTTAAATTTGATATTTGGAAGGAAGATAGTCCCAGATCAAAAATTATGGAGTCAGCCTTGGTATTCTTATTAAGAACTTTGTTGAGATTGCTAAATTTTAAATTGTGAAATGTAAAACGATTTTTGTATTTTTTTTTCGTATCATTAACATATCTCTGGGTATATGAGTCCCTGTCTAAAGCAATAACTCTCGTTTTAGGAAAAGAAAGTATAGCGTTGCTGTATCCACCTGAACCAAAAGTACAATCAATAAATAATCCACCTTTGTCAGGTTCACAAACTTCTAAGACTTTTTCCAGCATTACCGGATAGTGTGGAGAATTTTTTAACGATGAAATGGCTTTCATCTATTCTGAAATTAAAATTTCTGTTTACGCAAAAACGCCGGTATTTCGAAATCCTCTTCCTCTTTTAAGATCTCATCGTTGTTATCTTCTGATGAGGTATTATGTGATTCCTCATCAGAAAATAATTGGGGGGAAACTTCGTTGAGTGTATTGTCCTCATTTTGTGTAACCTGAGGTTTTTCTTCATAGATAGAAATGTCATCTATAATAACCTCTTCTTGGGGTTCCGCTTTAGTATCTTTATTTTCTTGATCTTGATTAAGATTATTTTCATTCAGACTATTCTCGAAATAAGCAGCATTATCTAATGATATACCAGAAACTAGTTCATCTTTTTTTTCCATGTTTCTCTCTTCTCTTATCTCTTCATCTAACTTTAAAGCTGTTGCTCCTTGAATAGATCCTAAATCTGGAATTGTGGTTGGCATTGTTACATTGCTTGTTATGCTTTCTGAATATCCAGAATTTCTAGTGTGTATCCTGTGAACGTTGTTATTAAATCCTTTTGATACTGGTGTTTCACCATCAAGTGCTGTTGCCACAATCGAAACTCTCATTTTTCCATTCAAATTTTCATCTTTAATTGCTCCAAAAATTAGTTCAGCATCTGGATCAACTTCAGCTCTAATTTTATTTACTGCCTGGTCAACCTCAAATAGTTTGATGTCTTCTCCTCCGGTTATATTAACGAGTAATCCTTTTGCACCCTTTAAAGAATAATCGTCTATTAAAGGATTGTTTAAGGCTAATTCAGTTGCAGCTATAGCTCTGTTTTCCCCTTCTGCCTCGCCAGTTCCCATCATAGCTTTTCCCATAGAACTCATAACTGTTTCGACATCAGCAAAATCTAAGTTAATTAAACCAGGTCTAACCATTAGATCTGTCACACTTCTTACACCGTGTTTTAAAACATCATTTGATAAAGAAAAAGACTTTTCAAATGTTGTGGCTTCATTTGCAATTTTGAAGAGATTTTGATTAGGAACAACGATTGATGCGTCTAAATGTTTTTTTAATTTTTCCCAACCTTCAACAGCTCTTCTCATTCTTTTTGGCCCTTCATAAGAAAATGGCAAAGTAATTACTCCGATAGTTAAAATGTTCAATTCCTTTGCAGCTCTTGCAACAACGTGTGAAGCTCCAGTTCCTGTTCCACCACCCATACCAGCGGTAATAAAAACCATATTAGCTCCCTGTAAATAAGTTACTATTTCATTTAAAGACTCATCTGCTGCTGCTTGACCAATGTCGTGTTTTGCTCCAGCGCCCAATCCTTTTGTTAAATTCATTCCAATTTGGATTTTGGCATCAGCTTTATTTACTTTTAAATCCTGAGCATCTGTATTTACCGCTACAAATTCTACGCCCTGCATACCGTCCTCGATCATTGCATTAATCGCATTTCCTCCTGCTCCTCCTATGCCCATTACTAAAATTCTAGGTTTTAATTCTTTTAATTCCCCGCCACCAATATTAATTGTCATACTCCCTCCTTTTTAAATTTATTATCCCATCTTAAAGCCGATCTATTTATATAAGATTTCTTTTTTGCAATTGTTTTGAATTTCTCAAATGAAGCAGGATCCCAAATTTGAAAAACCTTTCCTAAGCCTACAAAGATAATACTAGATTTAATTTTTGCGTGTTTAAGTAATTTTTCAGGAATTGAAACTCTTCCCTCGCTATCGAAACTAAGGTTTACACTCTCCGAAAGAACAGATGTAGCAAAATAATCTCTTTTGTCTTCGAATGGTCCTAAAGAATCTATGCTGTCAGATAACTTTTCAATTCTATCTTGAGCACATGCATCAAGTGCAGCATGATTAAATGAAGGATAAGTAACAAAGCCATTGTACCCCTTAGAATTTAAATATGCTCTAAAGCTAGATGGCACGGACACCCTTCCCTTTTTGTCTAATTTGTTCTCGAAACTTGATAAAAACATGTTTCATCTTTCTCCCTAAAATTTCTCAATCCCTATGTAATTGGGAATTCATGGGATATTATGGGTATATTAAAATATAGTCAATACTTATTTATTATCAATCCGATTAGTTTTTATGGATCAAAAGGAGAACATTAAAATTGAAAAAGCTAGGCAATCTATAAGCCGGGTTCTGTCATTTAAGATGCCATTTATCTAGATTTAAGCTCACACTTAAATTCAAGCGACTAACCCTGATGAC
>MDSW01028461.1_pt1 | contig 10071 bp, 7 predicted proteins | sample 811171 | NCBI WGS metagenome assembly MDSW01 (sample SAMN05326641, study PRJNA326480) | marine metagenome | isolation source: seawater | place: Atlantic Ocean: North West | collected 2012
CACCTACGGGAACATGTGTTGCAAGGTAAGCAAGAATATCTGCAGCCATTAAGTTAGGATAAACCATTAAACCAACACTTACATTTTCTTTATTCTTTCCAGCTTTATCTTTAAATTGTGTCATTCTATTAAGCCAACCAATTCTTGAAACGCAGTTTAGGATCCAGGCAAGCTCAGCATGACCAGAAACTGAGGACTGATTAAATATTATACTTTTATTAGAGTCTAAACCAGTAGCTAAAAAACTAGCTGTAGTTTCTAATACATTATCATGCAAATGTTTTGGATCTTGAAAGACGGTAATAGCATGTAAGTCAACAACACAATAAATACATTCCATCTCTTTTTGTAATGAGACAAAATTTTTCAACGCTCCTAAATAATTTCCTAAATGAAGATTTCCTGTAGGTTGAACGCCTGAAAATACTAATTTTTTTTTACTCATTAATATGTTTTATAATTTCTAAGTTTTAATATTCCAAATAAATAACATGATAATAAATAAAACATACCCACAAAACTAACAATTGATATTAAATAAATAGCTTTATAATTGTAATCATAATCTAAATAATTTGCCAACTTATCTAGAGAAAACAATAATATGATCGACATTATCATTGTAGAAATCAATATCTTTATAAAGTTTATCATTAGTTGATTTTTTAGTAACAAAATATTTTTACTATTCAATAAATAAATATAAATAAAAACCCCAACCCATGTTGAAATCGATGTAGCGATTGGAATAATAATGAATCCAATTTTATTAAAGAAACTAACACTAACTAAAATATTTAATAGAACAATAAATATAGAAATATAGAAAGGTGTTTTTGTGTTATCTCTAGCAAAAAAGAAATTAGATAAAATTTTTATTAATGCAAACGCTGGTACACCGTATCCAAAAAACTTTAATGCTGTAGCTGTCATTTCCACATCGTTAAGAGAAAAAGATCCATATCCAAATAAAGCAGTGACTATTTCATTAGAAGCCAGGATTAATCCTAAACTTGCAGGAATTGAAAAAAGGAGAGAAAGCTGAAAAGATTTATTCTGTATGTCTGAAATTTTTTTAACGTTCTTCGTTTTGAAAGCTTTGGATAAAACTGGTAAAGAAACAGTTCCAACAGCTATTCCAGCTATAGCAAGATTAATTTGATAAACTCTATCGGCATAATACAAATAAGATACTGCACCTGATTGAAATGAAGCTATAATAGTTCCAACTAAAATATTTACTTGAGTAACACCTGAAGACAAAATACTTGGTAATAATTTTTTAAAAAAAAATCTTACTTTATTATTTAAACTTAAACTTAAATGAAGAGTAGGTTTATAGAATTTTCGAGTTACATAAATTAAAAAAAATAATTGAATTATGCCCGCTATAGTAACACCATAAGAAAGTTGTTTTGCATAATCTAATCCTTGTAAGAAAGAGTAGGCTAAACTTAAAATTAAAACTACATTTAAAATGATGGGTGCAGCAGCAACAGCTGCAAACTTATTATTTGAGTTAAGTATTCCAGCAAAAAAAGACGATAGACTTACAAATAATAAAAATGGAAATGTAATTCTTGTAAGCTCAACAGCTAAATTAAATTTAATTTGATCTTCAAGAAAACCTGGGGCAATGATGTAAATAAAATAGGGAGTAAAAATCTCTACAATTGTAACTATAAACAATAAGATTAATAATAAAGAGCTTAAAACATCATCAGCAAACTTTTTCCCTTTTTTTTTATCTTCAATGTTGGCTGAAGTATAACTTGGTATAAACGCTGCGTTAAACGTTCCTTCTGCAAATAATCGTCTAAAAGTATTTGGTAGTCTAAATGCAACAAAAAAAGCATCTGCATAAATTGACGCTCCAAGAAATATCGCTATTAGAATATCTCTCAGATAACCAAGAATTCTACTAATTAAGGTATAAAAACTAAATACTGATGCTGAAGATAATAGATTCATAAATATTCTTAATTAGGCCATAAATTTTTAGTGAATTATCATTCTTTATATTACATACTCATTTAACTAAATGCCAAAAAAAACAGAAATAGATCACTATTCAGATAAAGAGGCGCTTGATTTTCATATAAAAGGTAAGTCAGGCAAAATTGAGATAGGGTCCTCAAAACCTCTTACTACAAAAAGAGATTTGTCCCTTGCTTATTCTCCAGGCGTTGCCGCACCAGTAAAAGAAATATTCAAAAATCCTGAACTTGCGTATGATTATACTAGTAAAGGAAATTTAGTTGCAGTTATAAGTAATGGATCTGCAATTTTGGGTTTGGGCAATCTTGGATCTTTAGCATCCAAGCCTGTCATGGAAGGTAAATCAGTTTTATTCAAACGATTTGCAGATATCGACTCAATAGATATTGAAATTAATAATAATGACGCTAGCTCAATAATTGAAACTATAAAAAATATTAGTGGAACGTTTGGCGGTATTAATCTCGAGGATATTGCTGCTCCAGATTGTTTTATAATTGAACAAAAATTAAAAGAAATTTTAGACATACCTGTATTTCACGATGACCAACATGGCACAGCTATAATTACCACTGCAGCTTTGATTAATGCATTAGATATTTCAAAAAAAAAAATTTCAGATGTTAAAGTAGTAATTAATGGTGCTGGAGCTTCTGCACAAGCTTGTGCAAATTTATTTAAAAGCTCGGGTGTAAAAAATCAAAATATGATCATGTGTGATAGTAAAGGAATTATCTATAAAGGAAGAAAAAATATTGATCAGTTTAAATCAGCTTTCGCAATTGATACAAAATTAAGAACACTTAAAGAAGCAATGCAAAATGCTGATGTATTTCTTGGTCTATCAGCAAAAGACGTAGTAACAAAAGAGATGGTAAAATCTATGGCTAAAAATCCTATAATATTTGCTTGTGCTAATCCTGACCCAGAAATAAAACCAGAATTGATACAAGAAGTAAGAGACGATGCAATAATTGCTACTGGTCGATCTGATTATCCAAATCAGGTGAATAATCTTATCGGTTTTCCATATATTTTCAGAGGAGCGCTTGATGTAAGAGCAAAAGCAATAAATGAGGAGATGAAAGTTGCTGCTGCAAACGCTATTGCTTTGCTAGCAAGAGAAAATGTTCCGGATGAGGTTGTTGCAGCTTATGGAGGGGATAGGCCTAGATACGGCAAAAATTATATTATCCCTTCAACGTTTGATCCTAGGTTAATCAGCGAAATACCTGCTGCTGTTGCAAATGCAGCAATAAAAAGTGGAGCCGCAAGAAAAAAAATTGACGATTTTGAGGTTTATAAAGATCAATTGACTAATCGATTAGATCCCTCAATGTCAATTATGCAGGGGATTAACGCGAAAATTAGAAAAAATCAAAAAAGAGTTATTTTTGCAGAGGGTGAAGATGAGAATATGCTTAAAGCAGCAATTGAATTTGGAAAAAATAAATTAGGTATCCCAATATTAATTGGAGCAGAAAATAGAGTGAAAGAACAGTTAAAAAAAATTGGTTTAGATCAAAATTTTAAAATCGAAATAGTAAATTCTACAGATAAAGAAAAGAGAGAGAAATATGTTAAACATTTATATAAAAAACTTCAAAGAGAGGGACAGCTAGAAAGAGATGTTGATCGATTAGTTAGAAACGATAGAATAGCCTGGGGCTCATCGATGATTGCATGCAAGGATGCAGATGCAATGGTGACTGGAAATATAAGACATTACGCTGCATCTATTGAAAAACTAAAAAAAGTCGTATCTGCACGACCAGGTGAGGAAATTTTTGGCATGACAATGATTGTTTCTAAAGGAAAAACAATCCTTGTGGCAGATACTAATGTAACAGAATTGCCTTCCGCTGAAAGATTAATAAACATATCAAAATCATGTGTGCGTATAGCGCGTCTATTTGGTTTTGAACCTAAGGTAGCTTTTTTATCGCATTCAACATTTGGTAAACCTTTATCAAGAAATACAAGACATGTAAGAGACGCTATTGAGAAATTAAAAAAAGAAAAAGTTGATTTTGATTTTGATGGTGAGATGCAACCTGATGTTGCCTTAAATCCTATCTATCAAGAAATTTATCCTTTTTCAAAAATAGTGGGCAGAGCTAATGTTTTAATTATGCCAGCATTACATAGTGCGGCGATTTCCACTAAACTTATGAAAGTTTTTGGAGGGGGGAAAAATATTGGGCCTCTTTTGATTGGATTGGGACAGCCTATAGAAGTTGCTCCACTTCGTGCTAGTACTTCTGAAATATTAAATCTAGCTTCTATTGCTGCATATTCTTCGGATGTAATTGATTATTCTAATTAACTTTTGTTCTACTTAACTCTGTAGCAAGATAGATTGAAGGTATAACCTTTTCAACATCAAAAATTTTGTTAGCTTCATTTAGAACTTCTTTTTTTTCTTCATCATTCATGGCAATGCCGAAAATATAAATATTTTTATTAACTGTTTCTAAAGTATAATTTCTGGATTTAGTTTTTTTATTAAAAATCAAAGCTGTTCTTAATTGACTCGTAATTAGAATATCCTTTGCGGTACTCTTAAAATTAGTTTGACCTCTAATTGTAATAGCATTTTTTACCGCTCGAACCCCGTTCGTTTCCCATGCCATTTTTGTGATTTTAATTTTTTCTTCTGGTTCATCAACCTTTCCTGATAAAAAAATTCTTCCATCTAAAACTTCCGATTGGATAGATAAAAAATATTTTTTATCTGAAAGAGCTAATCTAGCAGAAAGGTTTTTTTGCATAATTGTATCATCGATTTGCATACCTATAGTTCTAGGATCAAAAGTAATATTTACACCAGTTCCAAATTGAGTGGCTGGAGAGCATCCAATTAAAAGTAATAAAAATATTAAGCTAACAATTTTTTTCATTTTTGACTTTTAGACACAAATCGTAAACTTTTTTTTTATTTATATTTTCTGTTTCTAAAATTATGTTTACTGTATCTTTCAAACTATATTTTTTTAAATATTTTCTGATTTTATTCACAATTTTTTCTTCATCAAAGTTTTTTAATTTAGTATTACTATCAGATAAAATTAACGTTAGTTCACCTTTGACAGTGTTTTTAAATTGTTTCAAATCATCAATTTTATATCGTAAGAAAGCCTCGTGCAATTTTGTTATCTCTTTGGCAATTAATATCTCTCTACCCGCGTAATATTTTTTAAAATTTTTAATATAAAAGTTTATTTTGTTTGCAGGTATGAAAAAAACTTGGGTAAAAATATTTTTAGAAAGATTTATTAGTATTTTTTCAAGCTCATTTTCAGTTTTTGGCAAAAAACCGTAAAATAGAAACTGATCACTAAATCCTGAAACACTTAAGGCTGCCGTTATAGAAGAGACCCCAGGTATCGGAATTAACTTGATTTTATTTTGAATACAGTAATTAACTAATATTTTTCCTGGGTCAGACAATAAAGGTGTACCCGCGTCCGAAATCAAGGACAAAATTTTGCCCTCTTTAAAATATTCAATGATATTTGCTAATTGTTTTTTTTCATTAAATTTATGATAAGAGACTAATTTCTTTTTAATTTTATAATGAGTTAATAGTTTAATTGATCGTCTAGTGTCTTCACAAAGAATAACATCAGATTTCTTTAAAACCTCTATAGCCCTTAGCGTAATATCATCTAAGTTTCCAATAGGAGTAGAAACAATATATAAGTGATTAGAAAATAGCTTCATTATGAAAATAAAAATTTTTTTTACAATATTTTATATTTTTTTTACCTTTAATTCTAATCTATTAAGTGATGAAGGAGGCAAATTACTCAAAGTTGGTTTGCTGGCGCCACTTTCTGGTCCACATAGTGAAATTGGAAATTCTCTTTTAAATTCTCTTCAATTAGCACTCGAAGAAATAAATGACAAAAATTTAATCATCGTACCAAGAGACGCAGGTTATAATGATAAAGAAAAACTAGATGAAGCGATAAGGGATCTTAAATCATTAGGTGTAAAAGTAATTATTGGACCTACTAGGCATGAAACTTTTAAACATATTAAAAAATATAATGATTTAATTTTTATTTCCCCGTCTAATATAAATCCTCAATTTTCAAATAATATCATAAGCATTGGTGTTAGTTTAGAGTCTCAACTGCTTGCATTATCAAAATTTATTAAAAGTCAAAAAAAGAAGAAAACAATCATTATGTACCCTAAGAATGAATATTTAGAACTTGTTGAAACAAAATTGGAAAAATTAGATTTAAAAAATTATAGAAAATTTACCTATAGTCCAAATCCTGAAACTTTAACAGGAGAAATTGAAATTTTAACTAATTATGACTCAAGAAAGAGAAATTTAGAATTAAGAAAAAAGATGTTTGAAGATAAAGAAGATGAAGAGTCTATAAAAGCATTGGAACGTTTAGAGCAGCTTTATACTTTAGGTAATGTAAATTTTGACTCTGTTATTATAATTGATTTTGGAAATACATTAAAAAGCGTTTTGACATCTCTAGTTTACACAGATGTAAACCAGAATAATGTTTTGTTCACAACAATCAATCAGTGGTTTGATGAAAGCATTTTCTACGAAAATACAATTAAAAATTTATACTATCCATCTGTAAATTATAAAGAATTTAAAAAATACAATAATAAATATTTTAATAAATTCAAAATATATCCTTACGAAATTACTATCTTAGCTTATGATGCATTAGGGTTAATTTATTATGCTTGGAAAAAAAATGGAAAAATCAATTCTATAAATGATTTTTCATTCAAAAATAAAATTAAAGGAAAAATTGGAACATTTAGTTTTAAGGATGGAAGGGTTATACAAGAATTAGATATTTATAAAACAGAGGACAAAAAGTTTATAAAGTTTTGATTTTTTTTTTTAATTTTTGAAATGCAATAAATCTATGGTCCATTTTAATCTTCTTTGACTTAAGCATTTGCCCAAAAGTAATATTTTCGTTTAAAGGAATGAAAATAGGATCGTATCCAAACCCTTTTTTTCCTATAATTTTTTTTGAGATTCTACCATTTAATTTACCCTGTACTGAAACAATTTTTTTATTTTTCCTATAAGATAGACTGCAAACAAAAGTTGCCTTTCTATTTTTTTCTTTTTCCATTTTTTTTAAAATAAATTTCATCGCTTTAAAAAAACTACCATGTTTTTTTGCTAATCTTGCTGAGTAGATACCTGGTTTATTATTTAATGCTTTTATGCATAAACCTGAGTCATCTGATATTACTGGAAAATTTACAAACCTTGAAAAAAATTCAGCTTTAAGTTTTGAGTTAGAAATAAACGTTTTTCCAGTTTCCCTTGGACTTTTAATTTTCAATACTATTGGAGAAATTTTTTTGTACTTTTTTGATATCAAGTGCGCAATTTCTTTGAATTTACCTTTATTATGGGTGCCAATTAGAATTTTTTTCATGTTAGGTCTAGTAATTTAATAAGTACTCACTATATAGCAATTGTTATGACTACAAACAATAAAGAAGAGAGCTTAAAAAAAGATCAAGAGATTGATAATGAGACAAAGTTAAATAAAGATCAATCCTCAGAGAATGCCGGTAAGGAATCAGCTAAAGAAAAATCTATTGAGGAAAAATTAGTTGAGTCTGAGGAAAAATTATTACGTTCTCTTGCTGAAATTGAAAATCAAAGAAGAAGATTTGAAAAAGAAATTAAGGATGCTTTCGAGTTTGGTTCCTATAACTTTGCAAAAGAAAGTTTAGCTATTCTAGATAATCTTCAACGAGCAAAAGAAGCAATTAAAAATGATGAAAAACTTAAAGATAACAAAGATTTAGATAAATTTTTAGAAAATATAACGATAATTGAAAAAGATTTGGTCTCAATATTTGAGAAAAATAATATAAAAAAAATTGATACTAATAGAAAAAAGTTTGACCCAAATTTTCACCAGGCAATGTCAGAAGTTGAAGATGCTAATTTAGATCCAGGGACTATTCTTCAAGAAATACAGGCTGGTTATATGTTGGGTGAAAGATTGTTAAGACCTGCATTAGTAAGTGTCTCTAAGAATAAGGCCTCTAAAGATCAAGAAAATAAACAAAAAAAAGAGGGAAATTAGTCTTGTAGATGAGGAAAAAAACCCCATATAGAAATTAACAGAAGGAAATTATTGATGAGTAAAGTTATAGGAATAGATTTAGGGACAACAAATTCATGTGTGGCTATTATGGATGGGTCACAAGCTAAAGTTTTAGAGAACGCAGAAGGAGCTAGAACTACACCGTCTGTAGTAGCTTTTTTAGAAAATGAAGAAAAACTTGTAGGCCAACCCGCAAAAAGACAAGCGGTTACAAATGCCGGTGATACTATTTTTGCTGCAAAAAGACTTATAGGAAGAAAATTTGATGGTCCATCGGTACAAAAAGATATATCAAAAGTTCCATACAAAATTGTTAAATCTGAAAATGGTGATGCTTGGGTAGAGGGAAAAGGAAAAAAATATTCTCCTGCTCAAATTTCGGCTTTTGTATTACAAAAGATGAAGGAAACAGCTGAAAAATATTTAGGTCAAGCTGTAACAAAAGCTGTAATAACTGTGCCTGCGTATTTTAATGACTCTCAAAGACAAGCCACTAAAGATGCTGGAAAAATTGCTGGTCTTGAGGTTTTGAGAATTATTAATGAACCAACTGCAGCTTCACTAGCTTATGGTTTAGATAAAAAAGGTGGAAAGAAAATAGCAGTTTATGATTTAGGCGGAGGTACTTTTGATATTTCTATCTTGGAAATAGGTGATGGTGTATTTGAAGTAAAATCAACTAATGGTGACACTTTCCTTGGTGGTGAAGATTTTGATGATGCGATAGTTGAATACCTTGCTGGTGAGTTTAAAAAAGATAACGGAATAGATTTAAAATCTGACAAGCTTGCGCTTCAAAGATTGAAAGAGTCAGCTGAAAAAGCAAAAATAGAACTTTCATCTGCAGCACAAACAGAAATAAACTTACCATTTATTACAGCAGACAAAACTGGTCCAAAACATTTAAATTTAAAATTTACTAGAGCTAAGCTTGAAGCATTAGTTCAAGGTTTAGTCGACAGAACTTTAGAACCATGCAAAACAGCTCTCAAAGACTCAGGTTTTTCAGCAGCAGAAATTAACGAAGTTGTTCTTGTGGGCGGAATGACAAGAATGCCTAAGATTATTGAAACTGTTAAAAACTTTTTTGGAAAAGAACCTAATAAAAGCGTAAATCCTGACGAAGTCGTAGCTATGGGTGCTGCAATACAAGGCGGAGTGTTACAAGGAGATGTGAAAGATGTATTGCTTTTAGATGTAACACCACTTTCTTTGGGAATAGAAACTTTAGGTGGGGTATCCACAAAACTTATTGAAAAAAATACAACTATTCCAACTAAAAAAAGTCAAGTTTTCTCAACTGCAGAAGATAACCAGCCAGCTGTATCGATTAGAGTTCTTCAAGGTGAAAGAGAAATGGCTGCAGATAATAAAATTTTAGGGAATTTCGAATTAGTAGGTATACCTCCTGCTGCAAGGGGAACTCCTCAAATTGAAGTAACATTCGATATAGATGCAAATGGAATAGTTAATGTTTCTGCTAAAGATAAAGGAACTGGAAAAGAACAAAAAATTCAAATCCAAGCTTCAGGAGGATTGTCTGAAGAAGAGATAAACAAGATGGTCAAGGATGCAGAGGCAAATAAAGAAGCAGATAAAAAGAAAAGAGAAACTGTTGATGCTAGAAATCAGGCAGATAGTCTTGTTTTCTCTACAGAGAAAAGTTTAAAAGAACACGGTGATAAAATTTCAGCTGAAGAAAAAAAATCTATCGAAAATGGTATAGCTGATCTTAAGAAATCTTTAGAGGGAACTGACTCAGAAGATATTAAGAAAAAAACGCAAAGTCTAATTCAAGTATCTATGAAATTAGGTGAAGCAGTTTATAAAAGCCAACAAAAACCTGGCTCAGGTAAGTCTGAAGGTTCAAAAGATGCCAAACCTAATGACAAAGATAATGTAGTTGATGCTGATTTTGAAGACGTAAAAGAAAAAGAAGAAGATAAAG
>MDSW01179014.1_pt1 | contig 10071 bp, 7 predicted proteins | sample 811171 | NCBI WGS metagenome assembly MDSW01 (sample SAMN05326641, study PRJNA326480) | marine metagenome | isolation source: seawater | place: Atlantic Ocean: North West | collected 2012
AAACATCTAAATTACTAATTTCCAAAGCATTAGAAATTATGAAATCTTTTCTAATAGATACATCATTGCCCATTAGAGTATGAATAATTTTCTGATCTTTTTTTTTGTCACTGGAGTATTTGACTTGAAGTAAACTTCTTTTTTCTGGATCTAATGTTGTGTTCCATAATTCATCAGGGTTCATTTCACCAAGACCCTTGAACCTTTGAATATTCAATTTTGATTTTTCTTCAGACATTATTTTTTCAAATTCCTTACTTCCTTTTTTTAATTTTTTTAAATTCTTAGAGTTGTTTGAGATAAAATTCTCCAAACTTTTTTCATCTTTAATATAAATACTTTTACCAGATTTATTTATTTTAAACAAAGGAGGTTGAGCTAAAAAAATATTTCCATTTTCTATAAGTTTATTAAATGGTTTGTTGTTGAAAAAAGTCAATAGAAGTGCCCTTATATGTGATCCGTCAACATCTGCATCGGTCATAATGATTATTTTACCATATCTCAGATCATTTAAATCAATTTCATCAGTTTTAGGGTCTAGACCAAGTGCATTAATTAATGTGACAATTTCATTAGATGAAATCATTTTTGCTAAAGCTTTTGTTTTAATGTCATTGGAGTTACCATTTTTTTTAGAATTACTTTCTTCTATGTATGTATTTAATATTTTCCCTCTTAATGGTAATACTGCCTGAAACTCTCTGTTTCTACCTTGTTTTGCTGAGCCTCCAGCAGAGTCTCCCTCAACGATAAATAATTCAGTTCCCTCTCTCTTAGAGTTTTGACAGTCAGCAAGTTTTCCAGGTAAACCTGTAAGCTCAAGTGCCCCTTTTCTCCTAACACTTTCTCGTGCTTTTCGAGCAACGTCTCTCGCTTGTGCAGCTTGAATAATCTTTAACAAAACAATCTTAATAATACTTGGGTTTTGATCAAACCAAATAGACAATTTTTCATTCATAAAATTCTCAACAATATTTCTTACCTCAGAAGAAACTAGTTTATCTTTTGTTTGTGAAGAAAATTTAGGATCAGGCATTTTTATTGATAATACGGCGCATAACCCTTCTTTAATATCATCTCCAGTAATTGAAACCTGATTCTTTTTTAAAATATTATTTTCGCTTACATATTTATTCAAAATTCGTGTAAGTGAACTTCTAAAACCTAAGAGATGAGTTCCTCCGTCTTTTTGAAATATGTTATTTGTATAGGCATGCATGTCTTCGGAGTATCCTGAATTCCATTCTAATGAACATTCAATATTTATACCACTTTTTTCACCTTCAAGATAAATTGGTTTTTTGAATAGATCGTTTCCATTTTTGTTTTTTAATTTTTCTCTCTTTTCATTTAAAAAATTTACAAATTCTACTATTCCACCATCATATTTAAATTCTATCCTTTTTTCTTTTTTTAAAGTTTTATCCAAAACGACCAAATTAACTCCTTTATTCAAAAAGGCCAATTCTCTCATTCTTTTTTGAATTATAGTGCTACTGAACTTGGTTGATGAAAATATTTCTTTTGAGGGTAGAAATGTAATTTTAGTTCCAGTATTCTTTGATTTCCCAATTTGTTTTAATGGAGATTTTGGGTCCCCATTCCTAAATTCTACGAAAAATTTTTTACCATCCCTTTCTATTTCTAATTCAAGTTTTTCAGACAAAGCATTTACAACTGATACTCCAACACCATGTAATCCACCTGAGACCTTGTATGAATCGTGATCAAATTTTCCTCCCGCATGAAGTTGTGTCATTATTACTTCTGCAGCTGATTTTTTTTCAGTTTTATGAAAATCAACTGGGATACCTCGACCATCGTCAGAGACAGCTATTGTTCCATCTTTGTTAATCTCAACAGTTATGGTTTTACAGTAACCTCCAAGGGCTTCATCTATCGAGTTGTCAACAACCTCATAAACCATATGATGCAGACCCGTTCCATCATCAGTATCACCTATGTACATGCCAGGTCTTTTTCTGACCGCATCCAAACCTTTTAAAACTTTTATTGAGTCTGCTCTGTAATTAGAATTTTGCTGTGTTTTTGTCATATTTTTTATTTTTACGGAAAATAAAACTATATCATTTTTATATACTGAGATAAAACTTGGTATTAAATGATGGTCAAATTAGTCTCAATATTATTGCTTAATTTAGCAATTTTTTTTTTTTTAATGTTATAATTCAAAAAAGTACTTTTATTCAACATTAAATGGCGGAGAGAGTGGGATTCGAACCCACGAAAGAGTTTCCCCTAAACACGCTTTCCAAGCGTGCGCCTTAAACCGCTCGGCCATCTCTCCTAAAATCATATCATGCCCTTTCAATACTTTTTGTGAGAAATTAAATAATTCTTAAGTTTTCCTAATATTTTAATCTTTATTCTTCTAATTATATTGTATCTAAATTCTTTATTGTTTGTTCCAATATATCCCTCTATAATTGGTAAATCTTTAATTTGATTAAACGAATATCCATCCACCATGGCTTTAAACAAAGCTTTTGCAACACAATGCTCAAAAAAAATATTTTTACTATCATTTACATTCCTTGTTTCTGGAATTAAATAATTAATAAAAAAATCTTTTGACCCGCATAATATCGCAGAGTCAAAATACTTTAGGTTATCTTTCAAATATCCGTTTATTGTTGATATTTCCTTTTTTATGGCTTTAAAGATATTAGAAAAATTTAATATATGATATCTGCCGGTACACTTTATAAAATAATCATAATTTTTTAAACTCACTGATTTATCAAATACTTCTTTTAAACTCAAATGTTCCCCAAAACCTTTGCCTAATTTTCGTGAAAATCCATTATTAATGTTTGATGATATTATTTCAATTTTTTTATCTAAGTATTTTTTTCTTTCATTTTCAAAATAATCCAAGGAATATCCAGAATTCTCAATAAAAATTATATTTGAAACTTCTTGCTGATTGCAAAATATTTTAAAAGCTTTTTTGTAATCATTAAGCCTATCCTCAGGCGAATTTCTTTCGGTGAATACCATACCTTTAGGATCAACTGTTGCAGTAATAATAATACAAAATTTCATTTTTATGCTAATTATATTTCTTCAAAATAAGCTTTATATTTTTCAAAGTCAAAAAAGGTTGAAGATTGTTGTAAATATTAAGTATTTCTGAGGATTTTTCTGAATTATTTATCATTATTTCTTATTCAATTTTTTTTCCCATTTAATCGAACTTAAAAGAATTTTTTTAATATTATTATACTTAGGCTTCCACTTAATAGTTTTCTTAAATTTTTTTATGTTAGAATAAACTTGATCAACATCTCCTAATCTTCTTTTTTCATAAATGACACTACAATTTTTTTTAACCTTTCTAAAAATATTAACTACATCTTGGACAGAATAGCCTACTCCATAGCCACAGTTGAGTGTAATAGATTTTTTTTTTTTGCATAAGTAATTAATACATTTTACATGAATATCTGCTAAGTCTGATACGTGAATAAAATCCCTTATACACGTACCATCTTTAGTTTTGTAATCATTACCATATATTTTAATTACTGGCTTTTTTTTTAATGATTGAATGGAGATGTTTTTAAAAAGGTGATCATGGGACCTTTCTATTTCACCAATTTTATTTGATGGACTTGCCCCAGCAACATTAAAGTATCGTAAAATTAAATATTTATAACCATTTTTTTTTGAAAATTTTTTTATAAGATTTTCACCCTTAAATTTTGTGTATGCATAATACCCTGTTGGATTTGGTTTTTTATTTTCACTTACCGCTCCTTTGACGTTTCCATATATTGAACAAGAGGAAGAAAAAATAATATTATTTACATTAGAATTTTTACAGGCATCTATTAAGTTTTTTGTTCCTATAATATTATTTTTATAATATTTTTTTTTATTTTTTTCTGCTTCTTTAATATTGAGGTATGCTGCTAAATGAATTATCACATTTATATTATTTTCATAAATTATTTTTTTTAGATTTTTCTTATTTTTTATATCTGCTTTGATAAATTTTGCTTTGTTGTTTATCAATCTTTTAAATCCTGTTACCAAATTATCGAGAATAATTATGTTGTTTTTTGAACTTTCTAGTTTTTCAGCTATATGACTTCCGATATAACCTGCGCCACCAGTAATCAAAATATTTAAATTTTTCAATATTTATCCTAAGTAGATTTCTTTAAATTAAGGTTTATATTTTTCAAAGTCAAAAAAGGTCCAGGGCCATTGTAAATATTTAGTATTTTTTTTGAACCAGAAAGATAAATATCTTTCAGCCAGAAATGCATATAGTCTTGTGGTATCATATCCCTGCAAACTTTTAAATCCAAAAATTTTTTCACATTCAAATAACCATTCAAAGAGATCCTCATACCATCTATTCATTATTGGAGTTTTGGTTATAAACATTATATGTGGGTTGAAAGAACAATTTTCATTAACAAATTCTTTAAAATCTTTTCTGTCATTTTTGGGTAAAATATCGATCGCTTTATCTAAGTTCCCATGTCCATGGTGCATATCAAAATGAAATTTGATTGTTCTTTTGTTTTCATTAAAAAGTGGCGATGGATTTTTTATTAATGATTTGAAGCCTCTTTTTATCATTTTCATTTTTTTAATCTTATTAACTTCAATTGGCTCACATATTATAGCCTCCTTATCTTTCCACTCTTTTGCTGGATGATTCAGAATTATCCCAGTTATATTGCTATTTATATCAATCTTTTTTTTATGATCCTTAAGCCAAAATCTTCTTTTTTGGCAGAATCCAACCCAATTCTTGTTATTGAGATCTAATTTATTTTTCCAATACCAATATTGAAAAGTAAGTTCAGAATAATTTTTTTCTTTGGAAAATATATTTATTCCATCATCGCATCGTAGATAATTTGCAGGAGGCTTTTCTTGACCAACCCAACAAAGTTTATATGTCGAACTTTCCAAAAATCTAACACGTTTATTTGTTATACAAAATAATTCTAAATTTATATTTTTATTTTTCATTTTGTTAAAAAACTTTTTATTATAAATAAATCATGATATTAGATCATGATACAAGATTATGACAAAAAAAAAATTTGATTATGAAGAAATAGATGTAGGCTTTTACGATCATATTTATCAAAAAAAGGGGGGGGTCAGAAGTGCTTGGCATCATATCAAATTTAATTTTGTTAAGGAAAAAATAAGTAATCAGAATCATCACCTGGACATTGGTTGCGGTAGTGGCACATTTTTATCAATATTAAAAAATAAATTCTCGGCTGGAATTGATGTTTCCGCAAAGCAAATTAGTTATGCAAATAAAAATCATAGTACAGAGACTAAAAAATTTTTACAATTTGATAATATAATTCCATTTCAAGATAATAGCTTTGATTCAGTATCAATGATTGAATTAATTGAACATTTGTCTGATGATGAGATTGCAAATTTATTTCAGCAAATTTATAGGGTTCTTAAGAAAGGTGGAAAAATTTATATTACTACTCCTAATTATTTATCATTATGGCCTATTTTAGAATTTTTTTTAAATAAAATTTCAAAAGTTTCTTATGAACATCAGCACATAAGTAAATTTAATTTTTTAAACATAAATAAAATTATTGACAATAATAAATTTAATATAATCAAGAAAAATTCTTTTATTTATTTAAGTCCCTTTACAGCAATTTTTTCATTTAGATTTTCAATTTTTTTTTCAAAAGTAGAAAGAATATTGTCAAGATTTTTACCTGGTTTTTTATTATTCATAGAGATTGAAAAAAAATGAAATCTTTAGAGTTTTCACTAATTATTATAGTTATACTCATTTCTTTTGGTGTAAATTTTTACTTTGGTCATCAAGGTTTGATGCCATTAGATGACTTGCAAAATTTTAATTCTGGCTTAAGAGTGCTAAATGGCGATTTTCCTTTTAGAGATTATTATTCAATAACTGGTCCAATTTTAGATATCTGGCAAGGAAATATTTATAAAATACTTGGTGTTAACTGGCAATCTTTTTTGGTTCATGCATCAATTATGAATTGCCTTTATTCTTTATCTATTTTTTTTTTCTTAAAAAATCTAAAGTTCAATTCAATTAATTGTTTTTTTTATTCATTAAGTGCTGGTTTGCTAATGTATCCTACTGCAGGTAATCCTACTGTAGAACATAACTCGTTAATATTAAGTGTAATTGCTACATTAATTTTTTTTATAGCTTTAATACAAAATAAAAGAAGTTATATTTTTTTAAGTATTTTAATCTTTTTTATCGCCTTTTTTACTAAACAAGTTCCGACGAGTTATTTTATTATTTTTTGCTTTTTAATTTACTTATTTCGAATATTTTCAAAATATGACGTATCAACTTTGATACACATTTTCATACATACATTAATTATATCAATATTTTTTTTAATTTATTTCAATTTAAATAATGTTTCTTTTGAGAACATCTACGATCAATATGTATCAATCGCCACAAATTTAGGTGGAAGCAGATTAGCAATTCTAAGTTTTGATTTTGTTTATGAAAATATTTCAAAACTTTTTTTTTTGTTATTTATGCTTATTCCATCCATTTACTTATCATATATTACAAAGAAATTAGACATTTCTATAATTCTTATTGGTCTAAGTTTGATAATTATATTCTATGAAGTACATTCGAATAATCAACCTATAACATTTTCTTTACTGCCATTGTATGTATCCTTGTTTTATTATTTTTATTCCAAAGAAAATTTGGAACTAAAATTTGTTAGATATTTTTTATACTTAATCATTGCGTATGCTTTTTATAGAATTTTGAGATATGAACTTTTTTATATATTTATTTTTATTTCATTATCTTTGGTTATTTATTTTAAAAAAAAAGTCACAATTAACAATCTTTTGATAGTTTATCTTTTTATTACTTCATGCCTATATTTTGAAAAATATGTAAAAATAAGAGCATGGGATGATCTAAGTAAAAACCAAGTAAGTAAAGGATTTGACGGAAGTTTAATTGACCCAAAATTTAAGTTTTTAAAATGGAGAACTGTTTACTATGAAAATACAGATGAAGAAAAAAAACTAATTTTTTCTACACTAGATTATTTAAAAAGTTTAGACAAAACTGTTAATTATATATTAATTAGTGATTATCAAATATATAACGCAATATTAAACAAAAAAGATTTTTCCCCAGTTAAATATTGGTTTGAAAATGCAACATACCCGTCAAAAAATCATAGACTTAGAGAGAAGTTTGAAATGTTCTTTAAAACAAAAATAAAAAAAAACGAAATTTCTCAAATTATAGTTGATAATACAGCAAAATTTCAGTCAGAAGAATTATCAGAATTTAGCTGGTTATATAATTGCTTAAATAAGAAAAGTAACTTTGCCCAAGAGGAAATTATTGATGTTTTCTTGATTAAGAATGATTGTATAAAATAGTTTTATTTGATCCAATCTTTATATTTTTCCTTATTGTTAATTAAATATTCGGGAAAATTTGAATCAATATCCACTCTGAAATATTCATGATCTCTACCAATTAAATCTTTTCCTAAATTAATATTTTTTGTTATCTCACTCTCGTTCAAATACTTTGGATCAATTTTTTCTTTAAAAACATACTGGTCATTAGTTTCACAAAGATTTTTATATTTATATAATAAATTTTTAGGATCTTTTAAATTACAGAAGTGCCACCCACCATTTTCTAATATATTATTCAACCTTTTTTTATCAAATCTCCACCATGGCCTTTTTTTAAATTTTAGTTGGCGTAACCACTGAGGTGAGTTCAAGTACTTTTTTAAACATATTTTACTTCCATACCAGAATGGATAAGTTTTAGATTGTAAATTAAATTTATAGTAAAAATGCATTTGTTTGAAAACTGCATATCTCATATTTGGCTTAAAATTTTTAAAAACTTCAGGGTTGGGTATTTCATCTAAGTCGGAAATAATAATCAAGTCATCCTCATTAGCATTTTGCAACCCTCTAGAAATACAATTTCTTTGAAAGTTTTCTCTTATATAAGGATTATCTCCATCTGGCATATCAGTAACAGGTATATAAATTATCTTATCTTTAAATTTATCGAAATTACTAATATTGAATCTTAAATCCTTTTTATTGTTTTGCCAAGTTTTGTCCCCCTCTACAATTACAAAATAATCAATAAAGTTATTTAAAATATTTAAACGTAAGTCTAATATAAGATCTTCATCCCAATAAGAAAAACAATCGTAAATCATAATTTATTCTTTATTTATTTTAAGTACACCAATAAAAGCTTCTTGCGGAATTTCTACCCTGCCGAATTGTTTTGATCTTGCCTTACCTTTCTTTTGTTTATCTAAAAGTTTCCGTTTTCTGTCCCGAGCACCGCCGCCATGAATTTTTGTAAGAACATCTTTTTTAAAACCCTTTATGGTTTCCCGTGCAATAATTTTTCCTCCAATTGCGGCTTGTACTGGTATCATAAAATTATGTCTAGGGATCAAGTCTTTTAATTTTTCACATACTTCTCGACCGATAGTTTGGGCAAAGTCTTTATGAACCATCATGGCAAGTGCGTCAACAGGCTCGGAATTAACTAGTATTCCTAATTTAACTAAATCACCTTCTTTATGACCCAATATCTCATAGTCAAAACTCGCATATCCACTTGTCATAGACTTAAGCCTATCATTAAAATCAAAAACTACTTCATTAAGAGGTATTTCATAATTTAATACCGCTCTATTGCCTGAATAATTTAAGTTTTTTTGTATGCCCCTTTTATTTTGGCATAATTTCATTATAGATCCCAAATATTGATCTGGTGTAATTATTGTTGCTTTTATCCATGGCTCTTCAATAAACTTTATTAAGGTTGGATCGGGTAAATTTGAAGGATTTTGTAAGTCTTGAACTTTGCCGTTATTCAAATGAACTTTATAAACAACTCCAGGTGTTGTAGTTAATAGATTAATGTCAAATTCTCTTTCTAATCTCTCAGTAATAATTTCTAGATGTAGCAAACCTAAAAAACCGCAACGAAATCCTAGTCCTAGAGCTGATGAAGACTCTGCCTCATAGGAAAAGCTAGAGTCATTCAGTTGTAATTTAGCCAAACCATCTTTTAATTTTTGATACTCAGAGCTATCTACCGGAAATAAACCACAAAAGACTACAGGTTTGCTAGGCTTGAAACCGGGTAAAGCCTTTTTAAGAGGGCTTAAAGCTTCACAAATAGTATCTCCTACTTTCGTATCTGATAAATTTTTAATTCCTGTAATAATAAATCCTATTTCTCCTGATTTTAATTCTTCAATATCTTTAGCTTTTGGTGTAAAGACGCCCACCTTTTCAACTATATATTCTTGATCAGTAGACATCATTTTTATTTTCATATTTTTTTTTAGTGTTCCATCTATAACTCTAACTAAGATAATAACTCCTAAATAAGAGTCATACCAACTATCTACAAGTAAACATTTTAACAATTCTTTGGTCTCACCTTTTGGAGGTGGTAATGTAGAAACTATTTGTTCTAATATATCCTCTATACCTTCGCCTGTTTTTCCTGAACAAGGAACTGCATTAGATGTATCTATACCAATTACATCCTCTATTTGTTTTTTTGTTCTTTCTAAATCAGAGGCAGGTAGATCAATTTTGTTTAATACGGGTATGATTTCATGATTTATATCAAGCGCTTGATAAACGTTGGCAAGTGTTTGTGCTTCAACACCTTGAGTGCTATCTACAATTAATATTGATCCTTCACAAGCGTAAAGTGATCGACTAACCTCATAACTAAAATCCACATGTCCGGGTGTATCAATGATATTTAGAATGTATTCTTTACCATCTTTTGCTTTGTAATTTAGTTTCACTGTTTGTGCTTTAATTGTAATTCCTCGTTCTCTTTCAATATCCATAGAGTCTAGAACTTGATCCTTCATCTCTCTTTCTGTCAAACCTCCACACTTATGAATAATTCTATCTGCTATTGTTGATTTTCCGTGATCAATGTGAGCGATGATAGCAAAATTTCTAATGTTATTGAGACTAGACATTTACGAT
>MDSW01208292.1_pt1 | contig 10070 bp, 8 predicted proteins | sample 811171 | NCBI WGS metagenome assembly MDSW01 (sample SAMN05326641, study PRJNA326480) | marine metagenome | isolation source: seawater | place: Atlantic Ocean: North West | collected 2012
CACATTAAAGAATGAAAATTATATAAAAGCTTATAAATTAATTGATATTAGTTCCGACCTTCCTGGATTTAAAATGTTTAAAAACAAAGTTGAAGACATCATTACTATCTCCAGTTCTCCAAAAAAAAAAAACTTGAAGAAACTTGCAAGAGAAAGGAATAATCAAGATATATATGATTTGTTAATTTTTGAAAATATAATTAAAATAACAGAAGATAGATTCATAAATAATTTAAGTAAAAAATATCAAACTGAAATAAATAATTTTTTAATATCTGGTTACCTATATAGAAAAAAACAATTTACAATGATGGAAAATTATTTGATGAGTAATTTACATCATGATTTTGATCGAAAAAAAATTATTAAGAACTTCGATAATCAAAATAATATTTTTAAAGACAAACCAAGTTTAAGATTATTAATTTCTAGTTACTTGTCAGATATGGCTATTAGAAAATCTAGGAATAAAAATATCCCATCCTCTTATTTAAAAATGATTTTAGAAATGTCAAAATTCATATTTCCAAAATTAGAATTTCCAAACTACTATTTAGCAAAAATACTAGATCAAGAGAAAAATCAAGAATTAGCTCTGATAAAATTACAACTTATATCTAAAAATTCTTTTGCTTATTTACCCAGTTTATTAAATAAATACCAAATTCTTAAAAATACAGATAAGAAAAAATCAAAGAAGATTTTAGATATTTTGTTAAAAAACTACTCACAAAACACTTCTGTTCAATATGAGTTGGCTGATTACTACAGGAAAACAGAACAATGTTCAAAGGCAATTCAGATATATAATAAAATTTTAGAAACAGACAGAAATAATTTCAGATTTCAATTTTTTAAAGCCTCTTGCCTTGAAAAATTGGATCGCTGGGCGGAATCAAAATATGTTTTCAATGATATTATTAAAAAGAATAAGGATCCTTATGCACTCAATTATTTGAGCTATTCTATGGCAATAAGAAATGAGGACTTAGATCTAGCCCTTGAATTAATCAATAAAGCTTTAGAGAAAAATCCTAATAATGGGTATTTTTTAGATACTTTGGGTTGGATCCAATACAAAAAAAAAGAATATAAATCAGCTGTAAAAAACTTGCAACGGGCCGTATCTATTCAGCCAAATAGTTCTGAAATAATGGATCACTTGGGTGATTGCTATTTTAAAATTGGTCGTAAAAAAGAAGCTCTTTTTGAATGGAATAGGGCGCTAGTCTTTGATGCAGATAACAAACTGAAACAAAAAATTGAAGAAAAAATTAGATTATATGAAGCAGATTGACCAAGGTCTTAATTTATTTGCACCTGCAAAATTAAACTTAAACTTAGAGGTTTTGAGCAAAGATGAAGATAATCTTCATTTCATAAGAAGTCATATATGTTTTTTAAAATTATATGACTTCATTAAATTAAAAGTAAATGAAAATTCTTTAATTTTTGTAGATAAAAAAAATAGTAGATTTCTTCTTGATAACGAAACTATTCTAAAAAAAACTGTTAACTTGTTTAAAAAACATTTTAAATGGAAAAAATGTTTTAAAATAACACTGATAAAAAACATTCCAATAGGAGCCGGTTTAGGAGGTGGTTCTGCTGATGCAGCGTCTCTTTTACTTGGTTTAAGAAAAATATATAATCAAGAAAATCACAATAAAGTTAAAATCAAAGATTTATTAAACATTGGAAAAGAAATTGGTTCAGATGTTCCTGCTTGTATTTATAGCAGAAGTTTAATTGCAACAGGTAAAGGTGAAAAAATTTCAATAAGTAGTGTTCCTAATAATAAAATATTTCTAATTATATTTCCTAATATTACACTATCTACAAGGGAGATTTATAGCAATTTTGATAATAAAAATTTTAAAAATAATTTTATAAATCAATTAGAAAATATCAAAATCATCAATTCACTTTTACCAGTAGTATGTAATATTAAACCTGATGTAAAAAAAATTATTTCCCTATTTAAATCATTAAATAAAATTCAAAGTTACGGTATGACTGGAAGTGGCAGTGCATGTTTTGCAATTTTTAACAATATAGAAGATTTGAAAATTGGGCTTAAAAAAATAGAAGTAAAACGAGAAAATAATTGGTATATTTGGTATGGTAAAAAAAAAGAATTTGGATTTAACCGAATTTTGTATTAACTATAACTTGTTTATTGGGGCGTAGCCAAGTGGTAAGGCATCGGGTTTTGATCCCGTGTACCGTAGGTTCGAATCCTACCGCCCCAGCCAAATTAAAAAAGTTAAATAATTTTTAAACTTTCAATATGTACCCCTCTTTTTTGTTTAATATAGTTATGTTTATTTGTTTTTCTATTTTCTCTATTTTTTTTCTTAATCTATATATATGTGTTTCTAAAGTATGAGTATTAATTGTTTCATTTATACCCCAAACATTATTTAATAGTTCTTTCTTTGAGACAAATTGATTTTTATTTTTAAATAGAAATTGAATTAAATATGTTTCTTTTTCAGTCAAATGAATAAATTTGCTCGAGATATTATTTTTTATGACTTTTTCATTAGGTAAAAAAAATAGATGATCCAGGAGATTTACTTTATCTTTTTCTACTCTTCCTATAGTTTGAAAGTTTGAAATAATTGAAAAAAGGTTTTTCAGAGTAAAAGGTTTAACAATAAACTTATAATTAATAAAATTTTTATTTTCGTTTCTATATTTTAAGTTATCAAAAATAACTATTATATTTGTTGTAACTTTTTTTTCGAAATCCTTCATAAAATTAAGATTTTTAGAAATTTGCAAATAATTTACTATCAATAAATCTATTGAGTTCACTTTTAGTATTTTTAAATCCTCTACGTTATCAACTCTTAAAACATTAACTTCATCACCAAAGTGTTTTGAAAATTGGTGAGACAAAATTTGAGATAATATTTTATCTTCTTCAATTAAAACTATATTTTTAAACATTTGTTTGTTGATAACCTCTAACTTTAAAACTATAAGTTTAATATTAATTGCAAATTTTTAAAGCCAAATTAATTCTATGAAAACTTATTTACAAATAGAAAGAGCTATATCAGAACTAAAAAGAGGTGAAATGATTGTTGTTAATGATTACGAGTCTCATACATCTGTCTTGCTCTCAGCCGCGGAAATGATTGATAAAAACACTTTAAAAGATCATCTTAGTCTTGGCTTCTCATCACCTAATTTAATTCTTTCTGCCTCAAGATGTAATGCTCTTGGTTACCAAACTAAAGAAAATTGTTCTTTAATAATAAATAGTACATGGATAAAAGAGGATATATTAAATTTTGTTTTTTCAAAAAAAGAGAATTTAAAACTAAATTTTGATACTTTAATTCCTGAAAAAAATGAGGTTTACAAGTGTTGTTTAGATATATTAAAGAAAGCCGAGCTATTACCAACAGCTATTGTAACATTAATTTCTGATATTGACATAGAAAATATAGACACTTGGTCAAAAAAAAATAATTTAATTTATATAGATACTAAAGACTTCAAAAACCAACTCCACAATAGTATAAACGATTTAGAAATTGTTGCTAAAAGTCATCTTCCAATTAAGTATACTAATGATTGTGACTTTATAGTTTTTAGATCAAAAAATAGCTTCTATGAATATTTTTGTTTATTATTTGGAATTGCAAGGAAACTTCAAAAAAAAGCAAAAATTGACTTCGTTCCTACTGTAAGAATTCATAGTCAATGTCTAACAGGAGATCTTTTAGCAAGTCTGAAATGTGATTGTGGAGAACAATTAAACAAATCTCTTGAAATGTTGGCTAAAAATGGTGAAGGCATACTTATTTATTTATCCCAAGAAGGTAGAAATATTGGTTTGACCAATAAATTAAGATCTTATAATTTACAAGAGCAAGGATTAGATACCGTTGACGCTAACCTTACATTAGGTTTTGAAGAAGACGAAAGAACTTATTCTCCTGCAAAACATATTCTAGATATTTTAAACATTAATAAAATAAATTTAATTACAAACAACCCAGATAAAATTAAACAGTTAGAAAACCTTGGTATATCTATTATGAAAAGAATACCATTGCTAGTAAAAAGTAATAAATTTAATAAAAATTACTTAAACACAAAAAAAAATAAAAGTGAGCACTATCTATAATATTTCTCTAGAACCAAAAAAATCAGTTCCTATTCTCAAATAATCAGCACCAAATTTAATAGCTTGTTCGTAATCAGACGACATACCCATAGATAATTTATCTAAATTATATTCTTTTAAAAGTTTATTCAAATAACAAAAATGTATACTTGGATTATCCCCCAATGGCGGAATACACATAAGGCCTATAACTGGTAAATTAAGTTGATTAATACATAAATTTAAAAAATTTTCTAACTTGTTTGGGAAAATTCCTGATTTTTGTTTTTCCTTTCCAGTGTTAACCTGCACAAAAAAACTTTTTGTCCTAGAGATATTCATATTTTTGTGGATTTCGTATGCTAAGCTTTCTCTATCCAATGAATGAATAAAGTCAAAAATTCTCACTGCCTTTTTTACCTTATTTGTTTGTAAATGGCCTATTAAATGTAATTCTAATTTTTCATATTTATTACTTAGTTCCAACCACTTTTTCTCTGCTTCTTGTACTTTGTTTTCTCCAAAAACTCTATGACCACACTCTAAGGCTTCTATTATTTTATCTATATTCTGTTTTTTAGATACAGCTATTAAGTTTGGTAACTTTCTTCGACTATAAAAACTTTTTTGGTGAGCAATTTTTATTTTTTTATACAGTAATTCTCTATTTGTTTTTATAATTTTCATAGTATAAAATTTTCTAATTGTGGTATTTTTGCAACATATTTCAAAAAATGTGATATTTTTACACTTTTAATATAGAAATTATAGTAAAACATAAGTATATATATATCTAGTAATTTTCATGGTGAAAATTACATTAAACTTTATATAAAGGGGATACGCAATGCGTAAATTACTTTTAACAACAAGTGCTTTAGTTGCTGCTACAAGTTTAGCATCATACGCAGTTGCAGATGTATCAGTTTCCGCTAACTACGAGTGGTCTTACACAACCGCAAGTACAGATGACACTGACACAGATGGCGACTCATATGGTCAAGTAGCTGAAGTTACTATAAATTTTTCTAACAAAACAGATTCAGGTCTGACTGTTGGAGCAGTTTGGGATGTATCAGCAGGTGCAGCGTCAGACGAAGAAAGCCTATTCATTTCTGGTGGATTCGGAAGAATTGATCTAGGTGCTAACGACCATGCTGGTGATGCATATGCAATTGATGAGTCAGATGTGATTTCAGAAGATGCTTCATACACACCAGGAAGTTCAACAATTAGTACTTCATCATCTGTTGGACTAAACGGCGACACAAACAAAATTAAGTATACAATGCCTGCAATGGGTAACCTAACTGGTGCTGTATCTTATCAAGATTCTGGTGTAGCTGGAACAACTGATGAAGTTAGTTTTGGTGCAAGATATTCTATGGATAACATTACAATCGGTTATGCTAGAATAGAAGCAGAAACTGCTTCTGGAACTAAGGACTCAGAGTCAAACAACTACGGCGTTTCAGCTGTATTTGGCGCAACTACTGTTGTAGCATCTGCAGGAGACCACGTAGCTGAAGATGAAGATAGAGAGAACATTGGATTTGGTATTAAGCAAGCGCTTGATGGTGGAATGCATGTTGCTTTCTCAACATTTGAATCTGAAGATGCCGCTGACAGAGCATCAAACTTAGATGAAAAGTTGACTGCAAGTCATGCTGAGCTTGGGTACTCAATTGCACCAGGTTTATCAGCTTTCCTTTCATACAGTAACTTTGAGTATGAAAATGGTGGAAACTCAACTTCTATTGATGATGACGGAACACTTACAAAACTTACAATTAAAGCTACATTCTAAATTTTTCTTTAATTGTGTAAAAAGGGTGGCTTATGTCACCCTTTTTTTATTAATGACTAAATTTAAAAAATATATATAGTAAATATTAAATAGGAACTCATTAAAATCAATTTATGAAATATCTACACATAATTTTTATTTTATTTATACTTTCTAACTGCTCAACTTTTTCAGATCTAGAAGCTCCAGTTGAAGAAAAAGGTGCGCCTGGTTTATTTAGTAAAGACTCCAAGAAAGGTCTCAGCTTAGGTGATATGCTCTTAAGAGATGAGAATGAGCAAAGCTCATCTTTCTATGTAAATGCTTTTTTATGGCGAGCTAGTCTAGAAGTTGCCTCAATTGCTCCTCTGATTTCTACCGATGCTTTTGGTGGAACAATTATTTCAGATTGGTACATTCATCCTAAAACTAAAAATAAAAGAATTAAATTAGCCATTTTTATAAAATCTCAAGAACTTAGATCAAATGGTATTTCTGTAAAAGTTTATGTTCAAAACTTAGAGAACAAAAATTGGTCAGAAACTACGATAGATACAAATTTAAGTTTAAAAATTGAAGAAATTATTCTCAATAAAGCTAGAAATATGAGATTAAATACAAATCAGTAAATAATTTTTTTAACTAAAACGATATATATGAAAAAATATAATTCAGATCTTGTTGAAAAAAAATGGCAAGAAATATGGGATAAAGAGAATATTTTTGTTAGTAAAATAGACAATAACAAACCTAAATATTATGTCTTAGAGATGTTTCCATACCCATCTGGAGATATACATATGGGACATGTTCGTAACTATACCTTAGGTGATTTAGTGGCACGATATAAACGTTCTCAAGGCTTTAACGTGCTTCATCCTATGGGATGGGATGCTTTTGGCCTTCCTGCGGAAAATGCAGCAATTGAAAATAAAACACACCCTAATTTATGGACCAAAACAAATATTTCTAAAATGAAAACCCAATTAAAAAGAATGGGTTTATCTTATGATTGGAATAGGGAGTTATCTACTTGTGATCCTGATTATTATAAACATGAACAAAAAATGTTTTTAGATTTTTATCATAATGATTTGGCTTATAGAAAAGAAACTTGGGTGAACTGGGATCCTGTTGAACAAACTGTCCTAGCAAATGAACAAGTTATTGATGGAAAGGGCTGGCGTTCTGGGGCAAATGTTGAGAAAAGAAAAATGCATGGATGGTTTTTAAAAATTACTAACTTTGCTGAAGATTTACTTAATGAAATAGAGCATTTAAAAAATTGGCCAGAAAAAGTAAAAACCATGCAAAAAAATTGGATAGGTAAAAGTATTGGAGCTACAATAAAATTTAATGTATGTGAAAGCAAAGATTCTATTAGTGTTTTTTCAACAAGACCTGATACACTATTTGGAGCAACATTTATTGCAATTTCACCTCAACATCCTTTTGCTCTTAAAATAATTCAAGATAATAAAGATTTAAAAAATCAAATAAATACTATTGATTTTAAAGCTAATTCAGAAGAAGAAATTGAAAAATTGGATAAAATTGGAATTAAAACTTCCTTTAATGCTTTCCACCCTTTTGTGAAAGATAAAAAAATACCAATTTTTATCGCAAATTTTATTTTAATTGATTATGGAACAGGTGCAATTTTTGGATGTCCTGCTCATGATCAAAGAGATTTAGATTTTGCAAAAAAATACAATTTAGAAGTAATACAAGTTGTTTCAAAATCAAATGATAATAAACAAACAATATCAGACAAAGCATATACTGAAGACGGTATCTTAATTAACTCTTCTTTCTTAAATAATTTATCTGTTAAAGAAGCAATAAATTTATCTATTAGTAAGTTGGAAGAAATTGGTTTTGGCAAGAAAACTATAAATTACAGATTACGGGATTGGGGGGTATCAAGACAAAGATATTGGGGTTGTCCGATACCAATAATATATTGTAATAAATGTGGTGATGTCCCTGTTCCTCAAAAAGACTTACCAGTAGAATTACCACAAGATATTACTTTCAAAAATAATGGAAATCCCTTGTCTAACCACAAAACATGGAAAAATGTAAAGTGCCCAAAATGTGGATTGGATGCTCAAAGAGAAACTGATACTTTTGACACCTTTTTTGAGTCTAGCTGGTATTTTGCTAGATTCACTGACCCTAAAATTGGTACTCCTTTTTCCAGTAAAGCTTCGAAATATTGGCTTCCAGTTGATCAATATATTGGTGGAGTAGAACATGCTGTTCTTCATTTATTATATTCAAGATTTTTTATTAAAGCACTAAATAAGTTGAATCAAATAAATATAGATGAGCCTTTTACCTCTTTACAAACCCAAGGAATGGTATGTCACAGAACATTTCAAAATGATAAACAAGAGTGGTTGTTTCCTAAGGATATTTACAAAAAAAATGATTATTTTTATGAAGTAAATTCAAATAACCCTGTTAAATCTGGCCGCATAGAAAAAATGAGTAAGTCAAAAAAAAATGTGATAGACCCAAATATTATTATAAATAATTATGGAGCTGATACGGCTAGGTTTTTTATTTTATCTGACTCACCTCCAGATCGAGATATGGAATGGACAGAGTCTGGAGTTGAAGGTTCTTGGAGATTCCTGAACAAACTTTGGAATATGATTGTTAAAGATAATTTTAAACATGTTAAATATGAATTTATTGAACCATCTAACACAAAAGAGAATAAACTAACCAAAAACACGTTTAAATGTATTCAAGATGTTACAAAATCCATTGAAGATTTTCATTTTAATAATGCAATAGCTTCGATAAGAACCTTATTTAATGAAATCAACTCATTTGAAATTGAAACAACTAGATGTATTTCAATAAAAAAATATTCAATTACACAATTAATCATATTATTAAATCCTATATGCCCACATTTCTGTGAAGAAGCTTGGCAAATAATTGGATTCAAATCTTTTCTAGCAAATGAAATTTGGCCTAAAGTTCAAACTAAATATTTACAAGACGAAAAAATTGTAATCCCTATTCAGGTCAATGGAAAAAGACGGGCTGAAATAGTTGTAAACAGAAAAATTAGTGAAAATGAAATTAGAGATATTGCTATATCAAATGAAAAAATAAAAAAGTTTCTTTCAAGTAAACCTAAAAAAATAATTGTCATACCTAATAGAATTATTAACATCGTAATATGATAAACACTCTCAAAAAATTCATTTTTATACTTATTTTGTTTTGTTTTATAAATAATTGCACCTATATAAATTCACAAGATAAAGCATCAAACACCAATTTAATTATAAATACTTCAAAAGATAAATATAATATTTTGTTAAATAACGAATTACAAAAATTGACAAAGAGTTTATTACATAAAAACAAATATTATTTATTAGCAGAAATCAAATATAAAGTTAAAGATGTTTTAAGTGTTCGAGGATTGAAATCATTAACTGAAATCGAAGGCTCTGTTTCCTATAAATTAACTAATGCAGTATCAAATAAATTAATAAAGGACGGAAAAATTTTAAAAAAAATAAATTTTGGTAGTATTTCATCACTCTATGGTAAAGATGAAAATAGTAATCACGTAAAAGAAAGACTTGCCAAAAGTTTATCTAAAAATATATACAATCAAATTATACTATATTTAAATTGAAAATATATCCTTCAAACATATTAAATTATATTAGTGAAAATAATGTCGAAGACAAAATATTCTTTCTTTATGGAAGTAATTTTGGCTTAGCAGATGAAATCTATGATCAACTCTTAGATAATCTAAATTTTGACTTTAAAGATCCTTTCTGTAATGTGAAAATTAGTTTTTCTCAATTAATAGATAATGAAAACTTGTTAATCGATGAAATCTCAACCTTTTCAGCATTTAATTCTTGCAAAAACATTTTATTAGATATTAAAGATACTAATTCTATTGAAATTGTATTAAAAATTTTTCAAAAAACTTTTAGCTTTGAATTTAAAAATTATAAAATCATTATTTTAGCTGGTTATTTAAGATCAAATAATCCACTAATTAAATATTTTGATAACCTAAAAAATTGTATACTTATACCATGTTATGAAGAAGATTTAAATGTTTTAAAAAACAAAATTAAAAGTTACATAACAAAAAACCAAATAAAGATAACA
>MDSW01104861.1_pt1 | contig 10069 bp, 3 predicted proteins | sample 811171 | NCBI WGS metagenome assembly MDSW01 (sample SAMN05326641, study PRJNA326480) | marine metagenome | isolation source: seawater | place: Atlantic Ocean: North West | collected 2012
GGGGGGGGGGGGGGGGGGGGGGGGGGGTGGGGGGGGGGGGGGGGAGGGGGGGGGGGGGGGGGAGGTGCTTGAACCTGCGCGGTGCAATTCTCCTGCGCGGTGCAATTCTTTTTTTATAGACTAACAAATCGTACGAATGCGAAAACGTATCGGAGGTGTTTGATCGCGGGCGTCGGTCGGTCGATTTCTTCGTGCTTCGCGATCGAAGATCGGGGCGACCGCGTGCTCGGTTTCAAACGCGCCGACGGATCTCGTTCGCGTTCGACACGTTCGCGCCGACCGTTCACGACTGGAGGATTCGGACCTCGGCGCCCTCGCGTCATCGTCGCGCGCGATACCGTGTATCGTGCGCGGTCGGTCACGGGGAGGTGTTGGGCGCCGCTCCGCTCCGCGCGCAGAACACCCCGCGTTCGCCGGCCGCGCGCGCCCTCGGCTCGCGCGTCCGCGTCGGGGTCTCGAACGCCGAGCGCGCTCTCGACGCTCTCGCGCGCGCGCGCGTCGAGCGATCGCGTCGACGGGGGCGTCGCGTCTCCTCCCCCCGCGCGCGCCGGCGGGTTCTTGCGGTGGGTTCTTCCACCCCCGCACCCTCGCGCGGGCGGTCCGGGCCTTTTGATCGGGCGGTCCCGGGTGCTCCGCGCGGGTCGCGCGCGCGCGCGCCGTCGCGATCGCCATGGCGCGGTCGCGGCGGGCCCTCGAGGCGGTCGCGTCCCGCGCGCGACGCGACGCGCTCTCGCGCGACGTCGCGGGTTCCCCGCCCGGGGTCCGGTCGTCGCGCCGCGCCGCGCTCGCCCCGATGCGCCTGCTCGCCCTGCTCGCGGTGGTTTTTTACGCGGGGTCCCTCCCGCGCGTCGTCCTGGGGCACATCGACCCCGACGATCCGACGCAGGAGGTGCACAGGCAGAAAGATTTCTTCGACCGCCCGGCCCCGCCGCCTCCCGCGCGCGACGCGAACATGATCGGCGGGCTGTACGACCAGGGCCTCACGATCCGCGGTGAGGTCACCGCGGTGTGCTCGGTCATCATCAAGCCTCCGGGGTGGCTCTACGTCGAGCCCGGGGCGACGATCAAGTTCCGCCCCGACTGCGGCTCGATCGAGGCTCGAAACTGGGCGGTCGTCAACCCCGGCGGCGAGGGCGTGAAGCCGTCCATCATCGTCATGCCCGGCGCGAAGATCATCGCGCGCGGCACGCCCGAATTACCCATCGTGTTCATGAAGGAGCCCTCGCTCAACGACGCGTCCTCCGTCGCCGCGGCCTCCACGCGAGGCGACTGGGGCGGCATCATCCTCCTCGGCCGAGCGAGGGTCTCGCGAGGCGACGGGTTCCGGCTCCCCAACGGCCACTCGCACGAGACGTTCGGCGCTCTGAACTTCACCGCGAACCTCACCGCCGTCCAGATCGTCAACCGCACCCGCGAGGAGATTTACAACGCCACGAGGGACTTCAAGTTCCAACGCGCGGAGACGCTCTCCCACGGCCTCGACGCGAACGAAACCCACGTCAGCGAGGCGGTTCCACTCTCCCAGATGGGCGCGTGCCACGTCCCCCCCGAGCCGGAGGGCGACGTCGATCCGTCGCAGCCCTTCTGGCCCGCGTGCGCGCACGTCCTCGGCGAGGGCTACGATTGGGGCGCGCCCGAATCGCACCGCCACCGGTTCGCGTTCGGCGGCGAGGACGACGCGGGCTCGTGCGGCGAGCTGGAGCACGTCGTCATCCTCAACGCCGGCGGCACCGACGCCCCGAGCGCCGGGGGGCCGGACCCGAGCGCTCTGTCCCTGTACGGGTGCGGTTTCGGCACGACGGTGAATCACGTCGAGGTTGCGCACTCGGGCGGGAACGGGATCAACCTTCGCGGCGGCGCGGCGCTCTTCAGCGACGCCGCGGTGTGGGATTTCGCCAGGGACGGCGTCGTGGCCTCGAACGGCTACCGCGGCGCTCTGAGGAGGCTGTACGTGGACGCGCCGAGTGACGCTCGATCGGCGCTTCGGTCCGAGGGGACGTGGCGCCGCGGCGACGGATCGGACGACACCCCGTTTCGCACGCACCCGATCGTCTACTCGGCGACGCTGACGGCGTCGGACGGGCACAACCCGACGAACCCGCAATGGAACGCGATGAACCCGGGCGCGGAGGATCCCGCGGGGATCGTCGAGGCGACGGACGGCACGGGTTTGACGCTGTTCAACTCCATCGTCGCGTCCTTCTCGACGCGGCCCTTCGGGATTCGCGTCGCGCACTGTTCCGAGCGAGCGCGCGTCGGGCACGAGGCGGTCCTCGGCCTTCCGAACGCCACGGGCGAGGTGTACGTGAGTAACGACCGCGTCTTCGTCAGCGACAACGTGATCGTCGCGGGGTCGGGGAGAGGCCTCGGCGCGACCCTCCAGGACGTCGCGCAGTTCGGGGCGAAGCACGGCGGCGGGTACCCGACGGGCGTGGACGAGATTTTGGACGCGGACGGCTTCTACTCGCGAAGCGCCACGCCGAACAACACGTGGTCGCCCTTCGAGCTCACGAATGGGTGCGACGTCGCGGGGGGCGCCGATTTCGGGTTCGGGGACGGGCTCTTCCCGCAGTTCCACTCCGGTTTGACCCCGGGGTCGTGGAGAGCGCCGGCGGAGCCGACGCCCGGTGAGGGGTACGCCGACCCGCGGCCGACGCGCGCGATGCTGGCGACGGCGACGACGGACCCCGTGCCGCTGCGCATGTCTCGAACCGTCGCGACGACGGCGAAGCACCAGGCGGCGAAGGAGGCGCTCGACGTCTTCTTCAACGGCGCGCTGGACATCGAGTGCGACGAATCGCCGTTGCCGGCGAACGCGGCGTTTTGCGAAGCGTGGGCCGCCGGCGTCAGGTGCCCCTCGTATCTGGAGGAGGCGAACTGCCCGACGGACGGCGAGTGCGCGTGGAGCGAAGAGGACGGGTGCACGGAGAAGGCGTCGCGCGAAGCCGCCTTCGCCGCCGCCGCGGGGGCGATCGAGGAAATCCTCGACGAGCTCGCGGCGGAGTGCGGGGCCCGAAGCGACCGGTCGAGCTGCGAGACGCTCCTCGAGGAGGAAGGGTCGGAGATGTGCCGATGGATCGGCCCCGGGTACGACCCGGATCGGCCGTGCAGGCCGTCGCCGGCGAGCTCGAGGCGCCGGATTCGCGCGGTCCGAGCCCCCACGGGGCTCAACGCGTACGTCGACGCGCGCCTCGACGCCGAGGCGTGCGCCGTGCACAGCGACGACGAAACCGCGTGCGCGGCCGCCGGGTGCGCCTTCGATCGCGCCTCGAACGATCCCCCGCCGTTGGACCTGTGGTACTGCCGCTTCCTCGACGCCGACGCGGAGTGCCACGCGGCGGAGACGGCGTGCCCGCCCGAGCTGTGCGCGGCGACGGAGGAGGGCGGGTGCGTCGTGAAACCCGACATCGTCGCCAACGGGACGCGCATCGACGGCGCCGATTCCCCTTTCGACAAGTGCGAACTGGATCACACGGACGCGGCGTGCGCCGACGCGTCCATGAAGGCGTTCTTCGAGCGGAAGGCGGTTTGCGAGTCGTCGCAGATCAACGACCAGACGACGTGCGAGAACCACGCCGACTGCCGGTGGATCGACGACGCCTGCGCCCTGGATCAACGGCGCCTCGCCGAGGATCAGTGCCCGCCGCTGTACCGGAGCCTTACGCCGTCGAACGACGGCGCGTGCGTCGTGGACCCGGCGGCGTACCTCGTCGCCGCCGCCGACGCGTGCGACGAGGTCCCCGGGGTCGAGACGGCGATGGGGGAGGCGGCGAACCTGATGTTCGGGACGACGATGGAGGCGATCCGCGACGGGTCCTACGCGTACTACGCCGGCCCACCCTCGTGGGAACCCCGAGCGTACCCGGAACTCCCGCCGCCGCCGCCGGAGAATTGCGAGACGGTGTGCCAGGGCCGCGACTACGTCGAGTGGGAGTGTTTGAACATCACCGGGTGCGCGTGGAACGGAACCGAGTGCATGTCCGCGGTGGGGCCCAACCCGTGCGACTCGGGCGCACCCGGCCCCGACGCGAGTTACACCGAGAACTGCGAGCTCGTGTGCGAGGGCCACGGCTACGATGAATCGGAGTGTACCGCCATCACCGGGTGCCAGTGGGATTCGACCAGCGGCGCCGCCGGCGAGTGCTGGTCCGCGGTCGGCCCCAACCCGTGCGACTCCCAATCTTCCGGGCGTCGTCTGCTCGCCGAAGACGGCACCGGCGCCGCGAGGCGGCGCGCGCGAGCGCTTCTCACCTCGCACCCGGAATACCCGGAAGACGCCGCGTTCTGTCCCTCGTGGGCCAAGTATAGGATATGCGCAAATCACGGTAACGGTCCGGACCACTGCGCGTCGGCGGCGGGGTGTGAGTACAGTCCAAATACTGGCATGTGCACCCCGGTATACGCGACGAGCGACTTCAACTTCACGCAACTCGATAACAGCTATCAGTACTATGACTTCGGTTCTAGCGTCTGCACCGGTACTTCTGCAGCGTCGTGCGATTCGGAGGGGTGCAGATGGGTCGCTGACCCTTACACGGGATACTCCGCCTGCGAGTTGACGCTCGATGCCAAGAAACAACTGCTCGCCGACGACAGCATTCCGGATGCGGTCGCCGGCTGGATCTTGACTAAAGACTACAGCAATATTGTGTCAGAATGTACTGGTCGCGACCAGACGAGTTGCGATAATCTTCACCCCTTGTGTAGCTTTCGCACTGAGGATGACGGTACTTCGAGGTGTTCAACATCTGACAGTAGCCATCTGTACGAAACGTGGATGATTATCTCTGCGTGTCAGTCGGCGATGTCTTCTGACATGTCCCTCCTGGACGCCGCCGCGAATTTGGGTGATTTCATGATCTTTGATGGCGTGGCGCAAATCGCCGCGTGGGGGAGCGGCGAAGCCTACTTTCTGAGCACCGCCGCGTTTTGCGACGCATGGAGAGAGGCTGAAGTGTGCGGCGGCACGGACGTACGAAACGATCAAACGAAGTGTCAGAGTTCTTCTTCCGCTTACGGGTGCAGTTGGGGTGAACCGTATGGGATTGGGTCTGGAGATTTTGAGTGCCTCGGCCCGGAAGGGAATTTTCATCACGGGCCATCGATATTCGATCGAGTCTTCGCATGGTACCAATGGAGTATTTTGAAAAACGTTACTGATTGCGACATGTACAATCATGACGCCGACTCGTGCAACATGCACTCGTCGGATTGTGCTTATGTCCGTAATGGTGAAATGTGCATGATGAGGCCGACTCGCAGGGTGCAAATCTTGGAGGAAGCTGGCGCTCCCGCGTACGCCACGAGTCTCGCGCTCTATAAAAACACAGATATTTTGTATGATGGCGCTTATTGTGGTTTATTTTCTGACGAGAGTTCGTGTGCGGCCCCGATGTGCACATGGCACTCAATGGGCTCTGATTCCTATTGCGGTCTGAATTATACGGAGGATAACCCGAGACATTCTTACGCGACGGTGCACATGTCCGCGGCGTGTGGGGAGCCGTATGCCAGCGACGACAACATCGCCATCGCCAACGGGCACGCGGACATGAATGCCCTGGAGGCGGCGGCGCCGGCGGCTGAGTACGAGGCGCTTGTGGCGGCGGTCTCGTTCTACGGCATCCCGGTCGGCGACGGCCAAGGGCCGGAGGCGTGCTACGCCAGCCCGGACGACATCGCCACGGGGACGGTGATTTCGGGGTGCCGCTGCCACTCCGCGTGCGTGAGTTGCGGGTTCGGCGCGTCGCCTTTTCCGGACACGACGGAGGACTGCGTCGCATGCGCTCCGGGACTCGAACTTACCGTCGTGGACAATACGACCGGGACCCCGACGGGGTCCTGCGTCGTTCCCGAACCTGCGGCAGGCGACGGCCTAGGACCCGCGGCGTGCTTCGCAAACGAAGGCGACACGGTCGCGGTCAGTGGCTGCAACTGCCACTCCACGTGCGCGTCGTGCGGGTACAACAGTATGCCCACCGAAGACGCGGACTGCATCACGTGCCAGCCGGGGTACGTTCTGGAGTCGTTTTACTCCGACGGCACGGGCTTTTGTTTCGATAACCGCCCCCCCGCGTACGCGTTCACGAGCGCGCCGGTGGCGAACGTTCCCCAGACCGTGTGCGGCGATTGGGTGCCCGGCTTGGGCGTCGGCGAGTACCTCGGCGACTGGCCCGACGACGGCGGCGCGTGCGACGTCTGGGACTCGTACGAGCGCGGCGGCGCGGCGTCTCAGCTCGTCGCCGGCGCGATTTTGCGCCGCGCGCGCGCTCTCGCGGACGCGGACGTTTCGGGGGTGAGCGCGCGCGCGGACGTTTCCTTCTTCCCGTCGCGGTCGGTTCTCGGTTCGATCCCCGCCGGGCCCTTCGCCGCGGCGGGGGCGCTCGCGCTTCTTCCCGGCGACGAGCGGCTCCTCGCGTATCGTCTGACCGGGGAGGAGCTCGTCGAGGTGCTGGACGGCGCGGTCGGCGTCGCGCTCGCGGCTTCGCGGCGCGTGGCGTACGAAGCCTCCGACGACAAGCCCTGGATCCGCCCCTTGGGGGTCCCCGCGCCCCCCCCTCCCGATTGCGACGCGACGTGCGCGCCGCTCGACGAGTACCGGTGCGAGTACGCGGCGGGGTGCGCGTACGACGACGGCGCGGGCGCGTGCGTCTCGCGCGTCGCCGCCGAACCTTGCCCGCCGCCCCCCGACCGCCCCGATCTGTTTCCGTGCGCGGCGGGCGTTCGTTTCGACGTCGACGCGTCGCGGGACGCGGGAGAGCGCGTCTCGAACGTCGAGGTGAACCCCGGTTTGGCGTCTTCGGGCGGGGGAGCCTGGGTCGCCGTCGACGCGTCGGCGACGTACGTCGTCGTCGCGCCCGCGCTCGTCGCGGACGTTCTCTCCGGGACCGCGCTCCCCGGGTACGAGGTGTTCAACCGAACCGACGTCGCGCTCAGCAAAACCGAGGTGATGTCTTCCGACGGGTACTGGGTCCTGACGGAGGCGCGCGCGTTGGCCGAGCACGCCGAGAGCGTCGGGACGCTCGCGGCGCCGCCCGTCGCCGAATTCGCCGTGAAGTCGTACGTCGCCCCCGACGGTGTGAAGCACACGCGCGAGACGTTCGACGACCCGTGGGGAACGTTCGAGAAGGAATGTGTCTACGCGCGCCCGGACGCCCCGGGCGCGCCCGCGTACCCCGGCGCGTTCACGCACGACGCGGGTAGCCTGTGGGTCGCGCGCGAAGCGATGGCGGCGCGGGCGGAGGAGGAGAAGCCCGAGTGGTTCAACGCGACGTTCGCGCGGGTGGCGCCGAGCGCGACGACGCTCCGCCGCGCGTACGCGCGTCTGCAGTTCTGCGACGTCGGCGGTTTGCCGAAAGTCCACGTCGTCGCGCAGCAGAACGCGTGCTACCGCGTCCCGGCGTGGTTCCTGGGAGAGGGGAACCCCGTCGTGTCGGCGAACGAGAGCCTCGTCCGCGGCGTCGTGAGCGGAGCTTCCGGCGCGGCGACGACGTGGGATCCCTCGCAGATTCCGACGGAGAAGGCGGAGGTTAACTTTTTCCGCGTCGTCGTCGACGACGCCGCGGCCGACGCCGACGCCAGAGCCGCCGGCGCGAGCGTGGCGTACTACGTCAACGCGTCGGCTTGCGAGAAGGACGCGCGGGGGGGGCACTTCGCGACGGGCGTCGCCGGGGGATGCGCCGCGGGCGAAGACCTGTTCCTCGCGGAGATCGACGTGCCCCCCGGCGGGTTATCCTCCGAGGACCGCGTCGTGAAGGTGGAGTGGGTCAACGCGGCGACGCCCGCGTGCCCCGCGAGCGCCCCGGGCGACGGCGACCCCGACCCCGGGCCCCCGCTCTATTCCTACTACGACGCCGCGCCGGCGACGCTGGCCCCCGGCACGGCCCCCGCGGTGCTCGACGCGCTCGAGCTCGCGGACGCCGACGACCCGCGCTCGGCGTCCAAAGCCGCGTGCTACTTCGTCGGGGTTCCCGCGGCGGCGAGTGAGGCGGAGAGCCACGCGGCGCGGTTCGAGTGCGCCCCGAACGGGCGGTTGACCAAGAAGGCGTGGGTCGCGACGAACGGGATGTACGCGTGCGACGAGGCGGCGGCGGCGCCCTCGTGGGTCGTCTCCGGGGCGACGCGAATCAATGGCGAGCGCGCGTACGCGTCGTGCGTCGAGCCCTCCGCCGCGGATCTGACGGCTCGCGTCGCGTTTCCGAGCGTCGAGGCGTCGTGCGGGGGGCTGGGCGAGGTGATGCGCTTCGCGGGGCTCGACCGGGACGCGGGGCCGTTCGCGACGACGAGGCCGTACTGGGAGCCCATCGAGAGGCGGCGCGAGGCGCTTCCGTGGCGGTGCGACGCGCCCACCAGCGCGTCCATCAACGCGTGCGAGAGTGAGCGAAACTCCACCTGGGGGCTCGGGTACGACATCTCGCCCTTTGGGCTGGCGCCCCGTAAGGCCCCGCCGCCGCCGCCGATCGTTGGCCCTAGGGTCTATAACTTCATCGTCACCGCGCCGGCGCATGTGCATCCTGTTATCGCCGGCGTACTGCTCGACGGGGTGCCATTGACCGCGGACCAACTGACGTCTGATTATACGGTCTGGGACTTCACGTCTGGCCCTGGAGCAGACTATTATAATACGAACGGGCACGAAACAGCGGGCACAATACTCTTCTCTATCACGAGCGAAACGGACATCGTTGAGTTGACTATAACATACGGTCGGCCAAAGTACACACCGGGTTGGCGCATCTTCGAAGTGGGTCAAGGTTTTGGAGAAGTATTCCGAGAGGACGTGAACGGCGGTTCGGATGAACTTCCATCTCCGAATGTCGTAGTGTACACATTGAGAACAGAACCGCCGCCCTAGTTCGAGCATACGTGGAACGTCCAGGGAATGAACGACACCTGGACCCAGATGAGTGGCTGTCACATGACCGAATTCCCTCCGGCCTGGACGCACGTCGGAGGCGGTTGCACTTCGCAGGTGCAGCATAAGCGCAGTCCGTTGCTTGCCATCTACGAAAGTACTTCACGACCGGGGTCAGTCGCAGAGATTTCCTGTACGTCACGATCGAATCGTTCCCGCAAATCTGGGGTGATGTGAACCCGATGAGGTTGACCGCTCGCGTGGTCACCGCCGACGGCGCGCTCGGCGACTCCGCGCCCTGGCCCGAGCATGATACGAACAGGAAGTACAACGATCCCGACGAATCGTCTCGGGTGAATAACACCTTCGAGCTTGTCGACACCGGCGGCGACGCGTACATCGACGTGTACGTTTCGGAGGTCGGAAACTGCTTCGGCATTCGCAACATCACCGTGAGTTCGGAGCCGTCAGCTGTGATGCAACGCGAGTGATCGGCGCGACGACGGGCATCCTTGACTCCCCGAAAGTGATAAATGCTGATGTTACTTGCGAAAGCTATGAAGGTAGATAGATCATCATGGTGTACTTGTAAAGAAAAAGTGTCCGCCGTCGAAAAATATCGCAGTTCGAACCAGGTCAGACGCTCGCTCGGCTGTCGTCTTCTCCGAAACCTGTTCATCACTCCCTCCCGCGCGGAGGTCTCGGGCAGGATGCCCCCGCCGCTCACCGTCGTGGCGAACGAGAAGGGCGGGTTCGAGTGGAAGCCCGCGGAATACGAGGACGAGCGGACGTACAGCCACGTCGTGGAGATCGCCAAGTCGGGGCGCGCGCGATGCCGCCGGTGCGCCGACGTCCCGCGCCTCTACGTCGGCAAGATGACGCGCGTCGCGCGACCAGCCCTCCGCCGACGTCACGCGATCCGCTCACCCCTCGCGCCCGCCCCCCGACCCCCGCGCTCCCGGCCGGCTCCCTTCCCCGCAGGTGCAGCGAGCTGATCCCCAAGGGCGTGCCTCGCGTCGGGGTGCCCATCAAGTGGCGCGGCGGCGAGTACGGGTGGATATCCTCGTGGACGCACCCGGCGTGCCTTCGCGTCCCCGACGTCGCGGACGAGGCGCAGCTGGCGCGCGAGATCCACGGCCTCGAGACCCTCTCGAAGGCGGACCGCGAGCTCGTCCTCGGCGAGCTCACGAGCGCCGAGCCCGTGGATCTCGACGA
>MDSW01106038.1_pt1 | contig 10069 bp, 9 predicted proteins | sample 811171 | NCBI WGS metagenome assembly MDSW01 (sample SAMN05326641, study PRJNA326480) | marine metagenome | isolation source: seawater | place: Atlantic Ocean: North West | collected 2012
TCTCCACTAAGGGAATTTAGTACATCTCCTGATTCTAACCAGCCTTTTCTTGCAGCCATTACTCCATAAGCAATATCGCCAAGTCCTCTAATCGAGTGGGCATCAGGATTAATGATTACAGGAACTTCATTTGTCTTAGCGAATTTACATAATCGCCAATCAAGGTCAAGGCGGTAAGGACTCGCATTGAGTTCAACGGCTTTCATTTCCCCATTTTTATTATATTCCGCCATGTATTCAATTATTGCAAACATATCTACTTCATAACCGTCCCTACCTTGTAAGATGCGTCCAGTTGGATGGCCGAGAATTGTGGTTGAAGGATGGTCAATACATTTCATCAATTCTTCAGTATTGGTTTGCTCATCACGACCTTTCCATTTGTTCATCGCATGAACAGAAGCAACAGTATAGTCTAACTCTGCTAAGACATCGTCGGGATGGTCTAACTTGCCACCTTCAAGTATATCGGATTCGACTCCGTGAAATAGTCTGAAATCTACTCCTTGTTCAGCCCACTCAGAATTATATCTCTTGATTAATTGACCTTGTGCTAATAGGTCTTCAGCACTTGCACCATTTGCAATTTTCAATGTCGGGGAGTGGTCAGCAAGACCAAGCCAATTCCATCCAATCTTTCTCGCTGCATCAGCCATTTGCTCCAAACTTGCTTCGCCATCAGACAGTGTGGTGTGGTTGTGAAGGGAACCTTTGATGTCACTCTGAACGATTAGTTGTGGTAGATTTGCACTTTCAGCTGCAAGAATTTCTCCTGTATCTTCACGAAGTTCTGGAGTTACCCAGTCAAGTTCGAGATGTTGATAAATCTCATTTTCGTCAACTGCAGAAAGAGAAAATTCGGCTGCTGCCATACCTTTCAAATCACCTGCATCCTTTTCAGGAATCAGTCCAAATTCACTAAGGCGTAGGCCTCTGTCGATTGCTCTTTGTCGCATTGCTATGTTGTGTTCTTTACTGCCTGTGAAGTATGCTAAGGTGAATGGGAAAACCTCGAGACTAACCAAACGAACTTGAGCATCAATAGTTCCACCAGCCTCGAGTTGCTCGTAGTCATCACCACCGATAGCGTCCAGTACATTGGTGTCGATATGGCCAATAGAGAAGTTTTCATCAAATATACTCGTGTCTAAGATTAGACTGATTTTAGAATCTCCTGCGCCTTTGATATCAGCAATTCCGGGTAACTGTAAAATTGCATTGGATACACTTTCCTTGTCTTTATCCTCAACACCCACAACAAGGTCTAAGTCTCCAATAGTGTCTTTTCTTCTTCTTGCACTGCCTGCAAGTTGAGCCTTTTGTACACCCGGTATTTTGGCGATTCTTTGTTCAAAAGCCTCACCATATTTCAGCCCGATATCCAATCTTCTTCTCGACCTAAACCTTGCCAATAATTCAATACCATCCAACATTCTCTGTTGTGATTTAGCACCAAAACCTTTCAGTCCAGCGATAGAATCATCTTCTGCTGCTTCTCTTAGAGTTGCTATTGAATCAACACCAAGTTCTTGATTCATAATTTTGATTCTTTTTGGGCCAAGGCCAGGAATACCCAACATTTCGATCATTCCTTCAGGTGTATCTTGGTGTAATGCAATCCAATCATCGGGCCATAGACCTTCGCCAATTGCTTGTGAAAGAGCAGAACCGAGTCCTTTGCCGATTCCTTTGAGTTCGAATAATTCGCCACTGGCAACTAACTCTCCAAGGTCTTGGGTTAGGCCACCAAGCATTCTACTTGCATTTTGATATGAACGGACTCGAAATACATTAGCCCCGTTTAACTCCAAAAGCACTGCTACTTGATGTAGTGCTTGGGCCACTTGGTTTCTAGAAAAATATGGTGGCCCCCTTGGGCGCGGCTTAGGGAGTACAAACGCGCCACCAGCCATGAACTAAACGAGAACTGGTACTTCTCAAACCTTGCCCCTCGATTGCTTAAGAACCACGACCTGCTGGCAATACTATGGCAGGTGTCGACCCAGTTTTCATAGAACACCTTGCAGAGGCATTATGTGGTATATCTGCCATTCTTTTTACTTTCATCGCCACCTTTTCACGCTCGGAAAAAGCAGAATTAATGGCACAAAACACCATTGCATTGACACTTGTACTCGCTGCAGGTGTACTTTGGTGGTTATCGCTTTCAGGTGGTTCTCTTTGGGGCTCTAACTATCTTCCTAAGCCGCTTTCGTTAGTTTGTATCATCTTAGCAATTTCTGCTAGATTAAACATTAGAGGAACAAATGTTTCCTTTGGAGCAAATCCTCACAGTATTGGGAAAAAATCCGAAGAAGAGTAATCAGATGATTTCTCCACGAGGTTGGCCTTCATCAGATGATGAATTTTCAGTTGAAGCGGCTTCTTTGGCCATTTTTTTATTGATGAAGTCTCTCATATACTCAGGTAATTCGCCATTTACAAAAATAACATCGTTAACATTATCCAGTTTCATCAATGCATAAAATATCTGCATAGCGGTCATTGGAGTGGATGAACATCCAGTACATCCACCGTCTAAAGAGAGCATAATATTGCCGTCTGAAGTGTCTAAGACCGTCACGACTCCGTCGTGCGCATCAAGGACTTCTTGAACCGGTCCGATCTCAGCCAAGACCTGTTCAGCACTAATCGCCATGGCTAACCCTCGAAGCCATCATTCTTGAATAATGTCATTAAAACCATGAAAAACATATCGGCTTGGAACTGTTGGTATATCAATGAACAGTTTTGTCATAAAAACCTACGAACCACTTATGAGGGGTTCTTTGGTCGCCGGCTCAATAGGTGTTCTTTATGATGGAAAATATACCCTTAATCGCAGCTGGAGCCGGTCTTGTAGGACTTTTGATCGCTTTTATGCTGTACATGCGCGTAAACAAAGTAGAAATAGACAACGAAAAAGTTGCCGAGATTACAACCGAAATACAAGATGGTGCAATGGCCTTCCTTAAGGCTGAGTACCGTGTTCTTGGTATCTTCGTAGTAGTTGTCGGACTCCTTCTGTGGTTCCTTAACGGTGGGGAGGCTGACACCACAATTGCATTCTTTGCTGGTGCTCTCGCATCAGTTATTGCTGGATTCTCTGGTATGCGTGCTGCAACTTCTGCTAACGGAAGAACAGCAATGGCTGCTAAGGAAGGTGGACAACCTGCTGCTTTAGCGGTTTCTTACAATGGTGGTGCAGTTATGGGTCTTTCAGTAGGAGGACTTGGTCTTCTTGGTATCTCACTTATCGCTTGGTGGCTTGGTGCAGGTGATGCAGCATCCTCTGGAACTGGACTTGTTGATATTCAAGCAGCAGCAGGGTTTGGAATGGGTGCATCTTCAATCGCTCTTTTCGCTCGTGTTGGTGGCGGTATTTACACCAAGGCTGCTGATGTAGGTGCTGACTTAGTCGGTAAGGTCGAAGCAGGTATTCCTGAAGACGACCCAAGAAACCCTGGTGTTATCGCTGATAACGTCGGTGACAACGTCGGTGACGTTGCTGGAATGGGCGCAGATATCTTCGAATCCTTTGTCGGTTCAATAATTGCTGCAATGATAATTGCTAATGAATTTGATATTCCTAACGCTGCAGATTATGTTCTTCTACCAATCCTTCTTGGATTCATTGGATATACTGCTTCTATTATCGGTGTATTTTCAATGGCTTTCCTGAAGAATGGCAAAGACCCAGCGGCTGCTCTAAGAAATACTACTTTCATTGGCGCAATACTATTCGCTATTGGCGGTTATGCTGCAATCCAACAAAACATTATCGATGTCGAGTATTGGGTAATGCACTCAGTAGTACTTGGAAGCATTGTTGGAATTCTAATTGGTCTGGTAACAGAATACTATACTGGTATTGAACCGGTATTTGGAATCAAGACTAAGGCAATTCCTCACATTGGAGAAATGTCTAAGACAGGACCAGCAACCAATGCTATCGCTGGATTGTCTGTTGGTATGATGTCAACATTCATTCCTATTCTTTTGATTGCACTTGGTATTCTAGGTGCTAATGAATTTGGTGGACAAACTGATATTGCAGGTCTTGGACTATATTGTATTGCTATGGCTGCTATGGGTATGCTAGCAACTGTTGGTGTCACAATGACTGTTGATGCTTACGGACCAGTTGCAGACAACGCTGGTGGAATTGCTGAGATGTGTAGTCTTGGTGATGAAGTACGTGCAATCACCGATGAACTCGATTCAATCGGTAACACAACTGCTGCGGTTGGAAAAGGATTCGCAATAGGTTCTGCTGCTCTAACTTCACTCGCTCTATTTGCAGCATATACAACCGCTGTTGGTACTGGCCTTGAACTTGAATTGACCAATCCAATGGTTGTAGTCGGATTACTTATCGGCGGTGGACTACCGTTTGTTGTCGCTGCTATGACAATGACTTCAGTTGGTAAGGCTGCTGGAGAAATGGTAGTAGAAATCCGTAGACAATTCAAGGAAATCCCTGGCCTTCTAGAAGGCAAGGAAGGAGTCAAGCCAGACTCTAAGAAGTGTGTAGATATTTCAACTCAAGCCGCTCTTCGTGAAATGGTTGGCCCAGGTGTAGTTGCAATAGCTGCTCCTGTTGTAGTCGGCTTTATCTTGGGAGAAGTCGCTCTTGGTGGAATGCTAGCAGGATCTTTAGTCACAGGTGTTCTAATGGCACTATTCATGGCTAATGCTGGTGGTGCTTGGGACAATGCCAAGAAAGCGATCGAACAAGGTCACATCGATGGTGCAAAGAAGGGCGATGAGGCTCACAATGCAGCCGTTATTGGAGATACTATCGGAGACCCATTCAAGGATACCTCCGGTCCTTCTCTAAACATTCTAATCAAGTTGATGTCCATCGTCGCAGTAGTTCTTGCCGGTACAGGTAAGATGAGCGAAAATGGATTGCTTTGAATAGATTCAAGACGGTCTTGGAAGCGTTAGGCTTTCAAAAGAAGTCATACACGCTCTACCATGCGTGCCTACTTGCTGTCGCTATTGATGTTGACAGTCAGCCTTGCTGGATGTGTCACAGATGAAGGTAATTCTTCATCTGGTATCGGCGATACTACTGAGGATGAATTAGCCTTGCCAGATTGGCAAATTGGCGACCAATGGCTCTATACATTTATCACTCCTGAGTTCGGAGAAGATAGTGCAAGATTAGTCGTAGCAGATATCCGCGAAGACGACGGACTATTCATGCTTGGTATCTCATCAGAAGGTGAAGCTCAGCGTCACGCCGTTATCAATCACAATCCATTCCTTGGTAGAGTCACTATGGATGGTCTTTCAGTTTATGAGAATGGTGAGCCACAACCAGTTTTCAATTTCCCTTGGGAGGTTGGCTCAACTTGGAATTTCAGATTACTTGGACAAGATTGGAGCGCACAAACCGATAACGTCTACAATGGAGAAGTAACAGTTTCTGCAACCTCCAGTGAAGGACATATGCTTGATTATGTCTTTAGTGGTAGACAAGGATTTGTCAAAACTCTAACTTGGACAACTGATGAAGGAGTTGATAATCTTCGCATGTCACTTAATTTGAAAGATACTGGATACTCTGGCGATGTTTTCTTCTATCGTGCTGGAGATTTACATGATAACATGTATGAAGAAAATGACCAAGAAATATATGACACATTCTTTGATGAAGGATACTCATCTAACGAGGCATGGGATACATTAGTCTGGTATTTAGATGTAGAAATCGATGATAAAGGAGGATCTGGAACTTTGACAATAAGCGACCAGCAAGATGGCACATCGCCATTATCTAGAGCATGGGGTAATGGAGCAACTGAAAAAGGCTCATTTGGTACCATCCCTTCAAAGACAGGCGAGCATAGAATAACTCTAACATTACAAGGTGAAACTTCATTTGTTCACCTCAAAGTTGCTGGGGCTCTAGTACGTTCTTGGACACTGTGAGGTGTTTTCTTGCCAACTCTAATCATGATGCATGGCATGACTGGCGATGCAAGTATGATGCGTCCTTTTGCTGAAAAGATTCTTCCAGATGGTTGGACTTTAATCGTACCTGAAGCAAGGTATAATCATCCGATGAGAGGTTTGACTTGGTGGCGATATGAAGACTATGATATCGATTCCACACGCAGATTAAATCTATCTAGACGAGAACTTATCGATGTTGATTCAAGTCTTTCACAACTTGAAAAGATAATTTCTGAACAAGCACCGATGGGCCCATTGGTTGTCGGTGGCTTTTCTCAAGGTGGAGCTATGGCTCAAGAATTGATGCACTTACCCATTGCAGATAGGATAGTTGGAATCATATGCATTGGAACTAGACTTGTTCGTCCGATGGAACTTCGTATGAGACTTGAAGAATTAGACCCAAAGCGAATGTTTTGGATGCATGGTGAAAAAGACGTCAGAGTTCCAATTGAAGATGGTTGGTCTGTTGCTCATTTATTTGAAGCGGGTGGCTGGTCAGTAGAATTAATAGAGCATAAAAAAGGTCACATGATACCTCTTGAGCATCATGATTCAATCAAAGAATGGTTGGAAACTTTCGATTAATTTAGATATTTATTGGTTTCATCAAATCCGCCAATGTACATCACATTGCCGTCCCTCAAATCGAAGATTACTGGTACGGTTCGGTGACCTGTTGCTGCTACTACTTCTTGACGCAAACCAGAATGATGTTCAAAATTATATTCGACGTATGATAAATTTTTATTTTTGAATAATCGTTTTGCTGCTTCACAATAACCACAGAAATTCCCTGTATACATTAAAAAATCAGTTCCAGCATCTTTAGCATGTTGTAGTATGACTTCTTCAGACATGATACTGACTCTAGTGCCATCCTTGTTAAGATTTGGTAATGCGATAGTATCGTGGACGGTAGCAAGACTTTGAATACATTCAACCCTCCAATTGTATTGGTGAGAGTTTGCAGCGTTCGGTAAAATCAGTGATTCCAACTCATACAGTACTCGAAGGTGGTGGCTTCAAAGTAAGGAGGCCTGTTGCCATGGGTTCTTTGATGAGTCCATTTTTACTTCTTGATGAGATGGGTCCAGTAAATTATGGGCCCAAACAAGCAATTGGTGCTCCATCTCACCCACATAGAGGCTTTGAAACTGTGACTTACATGCTTGAAGGTTCGATGCAACATGCTGATTCTGCAGGTAATTCTGGTGACTTGAATCCTGGTGATGTACAATGGATGACTGCGGGTCGAGGTATTATTCATTCTGAATTACCTCATCCAGATTTTTATGATTCAGGCGGAGTTATGCATGGTTTCCAAATATGGGTGAACTTGCCTGCGAAAGATAAGATGATGCAACCTCGATATCAAGACATTCCTTCAGATGAATTGCCTGTTGTTGAATCGGTTGATGGTAAAGTTTGGGCGAAAGTGGTTGCAGGTGAGGCGATGGGCGCTAAGGCTGTAATCGACACAGTAATACCTATTCAGTTCATTCATTATCGCATGAAAGAAGATTCAAATTTAACACATAAGATTTCTTCGGACCTCAACGGGATGATATACATGTTTGGAGGTCAAGGCGAAGTATCTGGTAAAGTAATTGAGGATGGACAACTGATTATTCTCGATGAAGGAGATGAACTTGAGATTTCTTCAAAAGATGGAGCGGAGTTTTTGATTCTTGCAGGTCCTGAAATAAATGAACCAATCGCTAGGTATGGGCCATTTGTTATGAATACACGCCAAGAGATTCATCAAGCCGTAATGGATTTCCAATCTGGAAATTTAGCATGATTAATTATTCGATTGTTCAGACCACGATTCTATGATAACGCCTTCAGCAGATTGTAAATGCTCTGCAACAGTACCTTGCCTAACTCCTAATTCTTCCGCTAATTCTCTTTGAGTACACCTGCGGGGCACCTTATAGTAACCTCTTCTAACTGCAAGATCTATCACTTCTCTGCGTCTTTGCGGTAATTGTGGGGTGGCAATCCAATCAGCCTTCAAATTCTTCGTGATTCTAACCTTTACAGAATCGGGAAGTAGATTTTTGATTCCGTCTCTAAAAAGCTTCAACCCCCCAGTTGTCCCATGAACTGTTAGAAATAGACCATTACTATCACTAAGTATCGATGGAGTTTGAATCCAACATTCATCAATCTGGTGTATTAAATTGAGTATAGGGCCATTCAGTCTAGCAATAACCAGTGCGCTATAGTCTTGATTTGAAATTACTTTAATTATTTCTAAAATACCATCTATAGCGAAATTCTCTAATTTTAAATCACCATTCAATTCTAAGTTTAGCATGTATTCAGGTAATTCTCCCGACCAAGAAACGGGAGAAACTAGTTCTACTTTTGGAAAGAAATTCGTCAAGATCAGTCCTGGAGCACCTTTGGCTTGTTCAATCGTAACTTTGAGTTGTAAAAACCGCAAAATCTGATCAGACATTGTAACCTCTCATGAACGGCTCTTGAGTCTCACATATCAATGTAATGATTAAAATTTTTAATAGAAATAAAGTTTTCTCAATGATTAATGATAGGAGCAAACCTCAAAAGAGCGACTTAGGTGGAAAACTCATTCAGTAGGTGCCGATATGAGTAAAATCGATGATTTCATGAATACTATCAACGAACAATTAGATGCTGTAAATGAATTAAATTCTTTTTTTAAATTCGGTATTTGTATCGTTCTAACATTCATGGCTTTCCAAGTTGTAAAGTACGGAATTGTAAGGCCATGGGGACGCATTGTGATGTCTACAGACACTGCATGGGATGACAAATTACACCGTCCAGTAGCGACAAGGGCATACTTTTTCCTCTATGTTGGTGCTGCTCAACTAACTCTATTATGGGTATTTGAAGGATATTCATTCAATGACACATTAGATCCTATTTTTTCAGCCATTTACATATTGCTGGCTACTTCAATTGCCAGTGTTTCGATTAAACATATTATTCCTATGGTAATGGACCGGTTCACAGAGAAGTCAAGCGTTACAGTATCTGGTAGTAATCCTCTGATTACCTTTACATTAAGATTCACAGTATGGTTTGGAGGTCTTTACCTTGCCCTTACGGAAATTGGAGTTGAATTATTTGGAGTACTTGCTTCATTAGCGGTATTCTCCTTAATTATCGGACTTGCAGTACAACAAACTCTTGGTAACATCATCAACTCTTTCTTACTTGCAATTGACCGTCCGTTTGAAATCGGTGATCGAATTGAAGTTGATGGCACTTGGGGTTCAGTTGTCGGAACAGGTATTCTTTCAACCAAGGTTCTTGACCGAGATGAGCGCCTGGTGGTTATTCCAAACAACACATTAGTTTCCTCCACGATAGTTAACCATGCTCGTGGTGGCGGTGATGGAATGGCTCGACGTATCTCTATTGTTATCGATGTGGGTGTTGATTACCGTGAGAGCACCGAACACGTTAAGCTAACGATGGTCAAGATTGCCAGGGATTGTGAATACGTTATTGATGAGCCAAAACCGCAGGTTTTGTTGACTGAACTTGGCGACTTTGCTAAAGTGTTCCGCCTATTTGGTTGGGTCAATGACTACTCAGATGAGTGGCTAGCAAGAGATTGGCTCTTAAGAACGATCGACAGTACATTTAGCGATGAAGGAATCAATATTCCATATCCAACATCTGTTGAGTTAACAGAAAGTGTTTACACTCAAGCATCAACTAGAAAGCAGGCTGCAGCATCTAAGAAGATGGAGAAGGAAGAACAAAAGCACCTTGAAGAACGTGAAGAAGCGAAGAAGCAACTTGATGATATTCAAGAGCAACTCAAAGATGTCAACATGGATAAGAAGAAAAGGGCTGAACTTGAAGAAGAAGCAAGACGTCTGGAAACTGCTATTAACATGTATGATTCCGCTTGAGTTCCTTTCATGAACGGGTTAACTTATATCCACTTGATGTAAAGACATCTATCATGCAGCGTAGCGTAAGCCATGGCAATATTGTAAAATCGGCGTTTTTGGTCATTTTAATGATTATAATGACTCAAGTCGGGTACTTGGACCTGATAAATAGTCCAAGAACCGGTAATGATTCTTTTGATGAGGAA
>MDSW01032324.1_pt1 | contig 10067 bp, 6 predicted proteins | sample 811171 | NCBI WGS metagenome assembly MDSW01 (sample SAMN05326641, study PRJNA326480) | marine metagenome | isolation source: seawater | place: Atlantic Ocean: North West | collected 2012
AATAGTCAATAGTTAGATTAACTTATTGCTTTTCGAATTTTCACTAGTTTAGTTAATAAATCGTCTAATTTATTAAGTTGTAACATATTTTTTCCATCTGATTTCGCATTACTAGGTTCAGGATGTGTTTCTATAAATATTCCGTCTACTCCTGCTGCAATACCTGCTTTTGAAATAGTTTCTATCATTTCAGGATTACCTCCTGTTACGCCACTATCTTGATTGGGTTTTTGTAAGGAGTGTGTGACATCTAAAATAACAGGAACATTGAATTTTTTCATAGTAGGAATGCCTCTGTAGTCTACTATCATATCTTGATATCCAAACATTGTGCCTCTATCTGTTATCATTATATTATTATTACCACTTTCTCTTACTTTATTTATAGCATGCTCCATACTCTTTGGAGAGAGAAATTGTCCTTTTTTAATATTAACTGGCTTGCCTGTATTTGCAGCTGCAATTAAAAGATCAGTTTGTCTACATAAAAATGCTGGTATTTGAAGTATATCTACATACTGCGCTGCAATAGCAGCTTCTTTAGGTGTATGAATATCTGTTATAGTTGGTATATTAAGGCGTTTTCCAACACTTTTAAGTATTTCTAACGCTTCTATATCTCCAATGCCAGTAAATGAGTCTAATCGACTTCTATTAGCTTTTTTATAACTTCCTTTAAAGATAAAGGGGATTTCTAGCTTTCTAGTTATTGTTAAAATCTTTTCTGCTATTGTTAGAGCCATCTCTTCATTTTCAATAGCACAAGGTCCTGCTAATAAGAAGAAATTTTGACTTTTTGTATATTGTATATTATTAATCTTTTCAAGCATAATTAAAATTGTATATTCATATTAAAATGAACACTTAAAGCTTTTGCTTTATCTTTATAAAAAAGATCTTCCAAGTGGTGTGTTCCGAGTACAAATTTATATTTTTTTCCTTTAGAGATAGCTAAACCAATATTTTCTTGATTATTATATCCTCCATATGCTAGTGTAGGTATTATGTTTAGGTATTTTGTTCTGATGATTGATTTAATGTAATATAAAGGGCTAAAATTAGATTCTTTAAATCCTTGACTTATTTTTTGAAAACTTAGTGGGGTGTTATCTTCATATGGTTGCCATTTTGTAATGATTCCGGTAGTGTAATTTGCAAGGTATTTGTTTTTTGTTTTTCCTGCTAAAGAAATATGTAAAGTAGCAGGAATGTATGATTTAAAGGAATTAGTATTTGTTTTAGGCAAATCATTTTCTAATGTGCTAATTTCTAATAAAGAATCATTAAAGTCTAATATGTCTTCTACCTCAATACCTTGAAATACAAAAGAGCTATCGGTAGCTAAAGTGATGGAAGATGGATTCCATATTATAAATCCTAAATCAGATATAGAAAAGTGTATGTCATAATTCTTTACATTAAGATCAGTACTAAATTCAATTGCTATTCCTTTTCCATTATGTTTTGATAGTGATAAGTCTGATGTGTCAGTGATAAAAGAACTCATGTCATATTGAATATCTAAATGTGTTCCAAATGGAGCAGTATAGATACTTCCATCTCTAATTATATATGAAAGATGATGATTTCCTGCAAGATAGGAAATGCCACTTTGGATTTTTAGAGAATTAATTGTTCTACCATATTTTAATTTGTATTGTTGGAAGCGAGTTGCTCTTATATTTGTGTGTGAGAAATCCAAAACTTGATCCTGGTAGTTGAAGTTTCCTTCAAGAGTAAGGCGTAATAAATCATCTGGCAATTGAATATTTATGAAATTTTTATCTGCTATACTAAATCCTATATTTTGTTTGTTAAAATAATAGGTATAACTAAATTCATTACTTATTTCTGCGTATAGAATATTTTTTTCAGTTCCAGTATTTATCCATTGGCTTTTCATACTGTCTGTAATATATCCTGCATAAAGCATGCTATTTAAGTAGCTTTTATCTAAGTTATTACTTTCAAAAATAATATTACTATTCCAACTTATTTCATGTGAATTAGTTTGTGAAATACTCATTGGTATATTAATTGAAGGACCTTTTTCTGATATCCCATAACTAAAATCATCATCTGAATTGGTTTGTGCAATGATAAGTAATGGAAATAATAGTATTATAGAGAGTATTTTTTTCATTATTCTCCTATTGTAGCGTTAAACTTCCCGCTTATAATAATGTTTAGTTCTTGTGTATTATAGATGCTAACAAAATGATCTGTAGGTTGAGTGTTAAAAGAAGCTATAGTTTTAATTTTTTTAATATTTGAAAAATCTACATTTGTTATTTCTATAGTTGAAGTACTGATTTCAATTACCTCTCCTTCAGTGTTTGTTAATCCAGCTAAAACATGTTGATTTACAATTAATGTATCAATCACTTGTTCAGCTTCATCCATAGTAATTAACGTTAAATATGCTTCTAAAGGAAGTCCATTTTCAAGAGTGATATATAAAATTTCCATTTCATCTACGTTGTCAATATTATCAATCTTAATATCTGTAGTGTCGCTTAGTGTTAATTCATTTGCAATAAAACTAAGCGGTATCTTGAGTTCTAGAATTGCTTCTATTGGGAACTCAGGGAATAAGAAATCTTCTTCAGTTGATTCTCCATTAGGATTTAGATAAAAATGGGCACTCGTATTTATTTTATTTGGTAGTACTTCTAACAGCTCATTTACTTCAATCTCTATATTACTATATGTAGGGGTAATAGTATTTCCTGTAAGTGTTGATCTATTAATATTATATAGTGTATTATCATTAAGTGATACAATTGTATTTGTTTGTTCATTTTCTGCTACTAGTTCATCAATATATAGACCTAAATCAGCGCCAATATAATTTTCAATTTTTATATTAAGCTTTGCACTTTCTAAATCAATATTACTAGATTCTATTTCATTAAACATATCTATTTCTCTATTTTCTTCATGAAATATTAGAGTGTCTTGTCCAATATAACCTTTTGCATATTCAGGTATGAATACATATTCACTAAAAAGATAGAAGCTATCAACTTTATTTATAGTTTCTAATTCTCCCGTAGAATCTAAGTAGGCTTGAAGAGTTGCGTAAAGTGTATTTACAGTATCACCGTTTTCTCTACCTTCTTTTCCTGTTAGATCTATGGTGTAACCATCAACTTGAAATGAATATTGAGTAGGTTCATCATGAGTGTTAGGAGGAATTTTAACGATGGTTTCAAATATATTACCATCTTTTGTTAATGATGGAAGTGAATAAATTATTGTTGCTGTATCAGGAAGTGTGCTTAAGGCATTAATTGTAATTTCTCCTTGTTTAACACCAATTTCTCGAATTCTTGCAGTTCCTAAATCAAAAGAGTATTCGACATACTCTTCGTATAATAATTGATTTGGAAAATATGCAGTAGCTTCCATTATTTGAATGTTAGTAATAGAGATGGTAGTTGTTATGGCATCACTATAATTAATTGTAACATTTCCATTGCTTGCTTCAACATCAATATTATTAATAACACCGATCATTAAATAATCTAATGTTTCATCAGCTACAGAAATAGATTCGCTATATGACCCGCCACTTTCTATTAAAGGAGTAGAAAATGTGGCAATCAAGTTTTGGTTAATAGCATTATATAGAGAAATACTTACATTTGATATGTCAGTTGGAAACTCATTTTCTATTTCTAGTGTTAGAGTTCCATTATAAAGCGTCATTGTTTGAAAGTATTCACTAGCATCAATAGAAATACTATCATTCTGTCTAATTCCACTTATTTGAGGGATCTCTACATTAGCGCCATCTGGCAATAACCAAGAAAGTATATCATCTTGACTAATAATACTTCCAATGGTGCTAACATCTGTTATCACTACATCATCAAAATTAACTGAGTCAATTCTTAGTGATTTTTCTTTAGTAGTTGTCTCTAGTATTAGCAAAGAGTCATAATTAACATCTAATAATTTCTCTTGATAAATTAGAGATATTAATCCATTCTCTTCTTCATTAATGATAGTTGATGTATCAGAAATAATATTAGAGGTATTTAATTTTGTATGAGCAATGGGTAGAATCATATCTACATCTAATATAGGCCTTTCTATTTCGTGTTTGCAAGAGAAGAGAAAGATGAAAGTAATTATAAAAAAAAGTGTTTTCCGCATTTTATATTATACTTTTTATTAATCGTAGTTTGTGTGTATGATTCCCAGTTTCACGATTAAATATCCCTTGTTGATCAATCTTATCAATTCTTACTTTTCCAGAGCTATGAATAATGTTATTATCTTCTAGAATGATGCCTACATGAATAATTTTCCCTTCATTATCATCAAAGAAGGCTAGGTCACCTGCTTCACTTTCATCTATAAAGCTCATAGTAGTCCCAACTTTTGCTTGTTGGTAGGCATCTCTTGGTAGATCAACACCTTGTAATCTATATACCATCTGAGTAAATCCTGAGCAATCTATGCCAAGTGGAGATCGTCCTCCCCATAAATACGGAGCATTTAGATATATTAGAGCATTTTCTATTAGTTTCTCTTTTTTAACAAATCCTGGTGTAGTGAATCCATTAAATTTATACATCTCATTATTAATAATGGCATGACCACTTTTATAAAAAGGTAGAATACTCCCAATTACTATAGGTTGATGTTGATCTTTAGTTATAATATCTAGAATATCTGTCGTGATTGTAGAAATATCTTTATCTAATTGTATATAATCTTCTTTAGATATTTCTACATATTGTTTTTTACATATCCATCCTTCATAACTATCATGTGCTAGTCGAATTTTACTCCATTTTTTACGTGTTTCTAATATCTTAAAATGTTCTCCAAAAAGAATTTGGTTTACCATCTCTGATTGGTCCGCTGCTTCATTTCGCATTGGTACAATTGATAATGTAGAGATACCGTATTTCATAGAGAGAAACCTGTTATTTTATTAATTCAATTACCATTGCAGATGCGCCTCCTCCACCATTACAGATTCCAGCTACACCAATATTTCCTTTATTTTGTTTTAGAACATTTATTAGTGTTACAATGATTCTTGATCCAGAGCTGCCTAGAGGATGTCCTAAGGAAACTGCTCCACCATTAACATTTACTTTATTTGAATCTATATCTAGTATCTTTGTGTTTGCTAGACCAACAACAGAGAAGGCCTCATTTAGTTCGTAATAATCAATATCTGTTTTATTAATACCTGCTTTATTTATAGCGATTGGAACTGCTTTTGCTGGAGCTGTTGTAAACCACTCTGGTTCTTGTGCAGCATCAGCATAACTTATAATCTTTGCTAATGCTGTTATATTTAATTCTGCAGCCTTTTCAGCACTCATTAACAATAGGGCAGAGGCACCATCATTTAACGTAGATGCATTAGCAGCTGTTATCGTTCCTTCTTTATCAAATACTGGATGTAATGCAGGAATTTTATCTAGCTTAACATTTTTATATTCTTCATCTTCTTTAACAATTATAGAATCTCCTCTTCTTTGTTGAACTTCTACAGGAATAATTTCATCTTTAAATTTTCCTTCTGACCAAGCTTTTGTACTTCTATTATATGATTCTATAGCAAACGCATCTTGTTCTTCTCTTGTGAAATTCATTTCGGTTGCACATTTTTCTGCACATACTCCCATGTGGACTCTATTATAAACATCAGTTAATCCATCTTGAACAAGACCATCAATTAATTTCATGTCTCCTAGCTTTTGTCCTGTTCTTCCTTTTGAGAAATAATGAGGTACATTTGACATGTTTTCCATGCCTCCAGCAATTACGACATCATTATCTCCAGAACGTATTGATTGTGCAGCTATCATAATAGATTTCATCCCTGAGGAGCATACTTTGTTTATTGTTGTGCAAGGAATATCCTTAGAAAGACCAGCAAATATAGCTGCTTGTCTAGCAGGTGCTTGTCCTAAATTAGCTTGCAGTACATTTCCCATGTATACTTCATTTATAATATTTTTATCAATTCCAGCATTTTCAATAGCTCCTTTGATAGCTACAGCGCCTAATTTTGTAGCTGATACTGAAGAAAGACTCCCTCCAAAACTGCCCATTGGTGTACGTACTGCTGATACAATTACTACTTCTTTCATTATTTCTTTTTTTATGGTTTTATATTTGGTGCGAATTTATGTAAATTATACTTATTTTAGCTACTGATATTAATCCATCTATGAAAAATATACTTACTAGAATAAGAGATGATAAACAGAAATTATTTCGTGTATCTATATTTCTTGTAACACTCCTTATTATTGTTTATGTTTTTCCTCGGCAAGCAAAGTTTAAATATGAATTTACTAAAGGAAAACCCTGGATGCATGAGACTATTATTGCTCCTTTTGATTTTTCAATTTTAAAATCAAGTGGTCAGATAGAAAGAGAGAAGGAGATAGTTCATGAAGAACACATGCCTGTTTTTAACTATAATGCTGACATATTTGAGATTAAGGCTGAAGAATATATTAATCAGTTTGAAGATAAATGGATGAAAGAAAACAATGTTAAGAAAGATAAAAGGTTTACATTTCTTAATATTTTTAAAAAGAATAAGGTAAATAAGAAAACAAGAAAATATGATCTTGCAATCTTTGGATATGATAAGTTGGAGACAATTTATAAGAAGGGTATTATACAGTTAAATGGTGATCTTGAGTATAAAAATGACTTAAATATTTTGTTAAAAAGTGGTAGTGTTGCTGAAAAATCTAAGATTGATAATTTTTATAGTATTACTTCTGCAGCTAATGAAATTAATTCAATTAAGAATATTACGAATGAAGAATATAAATTTATAGTTCCAATTTTGCTCTCATCTTTGGGGCATAATATTACCTATGATCGTTTTACAACAGAGACTTTACTTAACAATGAATTAGCAAATATAAATAGTACTCAGGGACTGATTGTTGCTGGACAGATTATTGTAAATAAAGGAGAATTAATTACTAGTGAGCGATATCAGAAGTTACTTTCTTTAAAGCAGGAGTTTGAGGGAAAAGAGTGGAGTTTAGCAACTTATTATCTTGTGTTGTTAGGACAGATTGTTTTAGTATCGTTATCGTTATTTATCTTATTCTTATTTATAAAACAATATAGGGTAGAGGTATTACATAATATTACTAAAATAAGTATGATATCGAGTGTGATATTATTAATGGTTGTCATCTCTTCAATTGTATTATCATTTGATGGGAGTTATATTTATATTGTGCCTTTTTGTATAGCGCCTATCATCTTAAAGGCTTTCTTTGATACTAGAATTGCACTATTTACTCATTTGATTGCAATTCTAATTATTGGCTTTATGGTTCCAAATGGTTTTGAGTTTGTTTTCTTACAATTGATAGCTGGTATAGTTTCTATATTAACTGTTCTTAAGATGTATAAAAGATCGCAGCTCTTCATCTCTGTAGCTAAGGTTGTAGGTGTTTATTTTATTATTTATATTTCTTTAACTATTACTTATGCTGGGTCTTTTTCTGGTTTAGATTATGCAGTTTTAGTTCAGTTAGCTATAAGTGGAGCACTTACATTATTTGCTTACCCAACTATTTTTCTTTTTGAGAAGATCTTCTCTTTGGTTTCTGATGTCGCTTTATTAGAACTTACAGACACCAATAGTCCATTATTAAGAAGGCTTTCTGAAGAAGCGCCAGGAACTTTTCAGCATAGTCTACAAGTAGCTAATCTAGCTGAAATGGGGGCCTTAGAGGTTGGTGGTAATGCTTTATTAGCTAGAGCAGGAGCGATTTACCATGATATTGGAAAGTTAAAGAATCCTACTTTCTTTATTGAAAATCAAAGTAGTCATTTGAATCCTCATGATAATCTTGATTTTGATCAGAGTGCAGAGATTATTATCAATCATGTTGTAGATGGTGTGGAGATTGCTAAAGAGTATAATCTGCCTGATGAGTTGGTTGGCTTTATCAAGACACATCATGGCACAACTACAGTAGAGTATTTCTACAAACAATTTATTACTAATTTCCCACAAGAGGAGATAGATATCGAATCTTTTACTTATCCAGGTCCAAAACCTTACTCTAAGGAAACAGCTGTTCTTATGATGGCGGACTCTGCTGAGGCATCAGCGAGGAGTCTGAAAGATCCAACAGCTCAAGATATAGATGATTTAATAGAAAAGGTTATTGGCAAACAAATTAATGCAAATCAGTTTGTGAATTCAGATATTACTTTTAAGGAAATTACAAAGCTGAAGGAATTATTTAAAAAGAAGCTAGTTAATATTCATCACGCAAGGGTAGAGTATTGATGTTTTAGTATTCACCACTTGACTCTTCTTGAATGTCATCGTTTTTAATATTTGTTTTCTTACTACCATCTTTAAAGTTTAATTTACCAAATGTATATTTAAAGCTTATCCCAAATGATCTAAAAGGGATAGTTCTTTTTGAATATTGCGTGAAGTTATCTCCTTCTAGATCAGAGATAAATTCTTTATTCTCATTAAATGGTTCAATGATTCGTAATCCTATTGAACCTCGTTTATTTTTAAATGTTTTCTTAATTCCAAAACTCATCATAGAAAATGAAGTGCTAGTTCCTTGAATTGTTTGGCTAGGGGATTGGAAGAATCCATAACCTTCTGCCTTCCAGTTTTTGCCTAGATCATAGCTTCCTCCAATAGAATAACTGTATAGTAGGACAGGTTGGGTCCAATCTTCATATCCAAGGCTTTGATCCTTACCACTATAATTATAAATATCACATGACCCCCTTAGATTAAGTTTTTTTAATTTTATGGATCCAAATAGATTTCCTCCTATTTGCTTACTTTCGCCAATATTTTTATATCTAGATATTGATACGTCACCATCAATCTCTTCAATAAAAGTTTGTATCATATTGAAAGAATGTTTGTAATATATTTTTGTGCTTGCTTGTAGTATTTTTCCAAAGCTGTTAATAGAGAATTCATATTGTTCTGTAACTGTAGGTTCTAGATTAGGATTTCCAATTGTGATATTTCTGCTATCGGCTTTATCTTCATTAGTATTTATGTTTCTTACACTTGGACGTCTAATTCTTTGATTATAACTCAATTTGATTGAGCGCATTGGGCTAAAAGATTTTGATAATATGATGTTAGGTAAGACATTACTATAGTTTTTTTCAAAAGCAGGAGTGGAGTTGTTTTTCCAGTCTCCAGATGTTGCTGTATATTCATAACGAACACCTGTTTTAAGTCCTAGGCCGTAAGGAAGAATAAATTCTGTTGCTATGTAAGAGGCTGCTACTAACTGGTTATAATTAAATTCTTCTGCTGTAATATAGATAGAGCCAAGGCTATTGAATGAGATATTATTAATATCATTTCTTTGTTCTGAGTAGACTATTTCTCTGTCTCTATTGATTATTTTAGCTCCAATCTCAAGTTTATTTGTATTTCCTTTAGATTTTTCCATTCCACCTCTTTTCCCTCTTCCCATTCCTCTTCCTTTAGGTTCTTGCTCTATATTTTGTGTTATTTTTTCTTTGTTTTTATTCCCAAAAGGGTGGGTGTAGTCTATCTGAAAGGTTTCTTCTATGACTTTTTCATCATTTTGATTGAATAATTCATATCCAGCCTCATCAATATCAGTATCTCCATCGTTAATATCTCCTCCTATTTGAAAAGCTAATACTAACTCTCTATCTTCATGATTAGGAAATTTCTTAGTAAAATCAGTAGTCCATTCTAGATTTAATGTCCTATCGGTTTTAGATAAGGAATATTGACTAGTGTATGAGGTGTCCGTCCCAGAATATTCGACAAAATTATTGTTTTCAAGAGGTTTTGTTCTTCCTCCAAATCTAAATGAGGAATTAAAAGAGTTGTAAGCATTTAGGTCATAGAATGTATTGATAGAGCCTCTGTATCCTTGATAATAACTCTCATTGTCTCCATTTTGTTGTAGCGTGTCGGGATTCAAACGGATACCATTAACAATTGTATCCCAACTGATTCTCTCATATGTGTTTGTTCCAATTCTTTCTAAACCAAACTTCCGTGCAATAGAAGGAGGGAAGCT
>MDSW01125431.1_pt1 | contig 10067 bp, 8 predicted proteins | sample 811171 | NCBI WGS metagenome assembly MDSW01 (sample SAMN05326641, study PRJNA326480) | marine metagenome | isolation source: seawater | place: Atlantic Ocean: North West | collected 2012
AATCTATAACAAAAAGGATCAATATGTCAGAAGACGTTTCAAGCAAAGTAAAAAAAATTGTTGCAGATCATTTAGGGATAGATGAAGCAAAGGTAACTGAAGAATCAAGTTTTATAGATGATTTAGGTGCTGATAGTTTAGACACAGTTGAATTAGTTATGGCTTTTGAAGAAGAATTTGGATCTGAAATATCAGATAGTGAAGCAGAGAAAATTTTAACTGTAGGTGATGCAATTAAGTTTATCGAAGGAAAAGCAAATTAATAAATCACATGCCCTCAAATAAAGATGGGGTAATGATAGTTTTATCCTCACCATCAGGAGCAGGTAAAACAACACTCGCAAGCTTATTATCTGAATTATATAACTTTGAGATTTCAATATCTCATACCACCCGACAACCAAGAGCTAACGAAAAATTTAATAAAGATTATTATTTTGTTGACGATAATGAATTTAAAAGATTGATAAAAAATGAAGAGTTTCTTGAATACGCAAAAGTATTTAATAATTTTTATGGAACAACTCGAACTCCGGTTATCGATAAGTTAAACAGAGGTAAAAATGTTTTATTTGATATTGATTGGCAGGGAGCAGATCAAATTAAAAATAAAAAACTGGACTATAAATTAATAACTTTTTTTATATTACCACCAAGTAAAGAGATTTTGTTTAAAAGACTTTCCAATAGAGATATGAAAGATAAACTGATTGTCGAAGAAAGAATGAAACAGTTTAAAAGAGATGTATTGCATTGGATTAATTATGACTATGTTGTGATAAATGATAATTTAAAGAACTGTTATAATAAAATTAAAATACTAATTGACGCAGAAATGAATAATGGTTCAAAAGATTATGATGTTGAATATATAAGAAATCATGTAGATAAATTAACTTCTTAAATTTTCATATTCATTTGTCAATTGATAGTAGGTATTTAAATTTAAATTTTGAGGTCTTAAGTTTAAATCAATTTTTAGCTTATCTAACACTTTTTGGTTGCCATTAAATAATTGATTGAATGGTTTCTTTAACATTTTACGTCTATGATTAAAAAAAACTCTTGTAACTTTTTCTAAATTTTTGGGATTATTAATTTTAAAATAATCTTTTTTGGGTGTAAAAAATAATAATGTACTATTTACTTTGGGTTTGGGAAAAAAAGACTCTGGTCGTATATCACAAATTTTTTCTATTTTTAATTTCCAATTAGCTAAAATAGATAATCTTCCATAATCTGATGTATTAAATTTCGCAATTATTCTATCTGCGACTTCTTTTTGAAACATAAGTAATAAATGATCAAACCAAAAATTATCCTTTAAATTTAATATCCATTTACTTAAAATTTCAGTTGAAACATTGTAAGGTAAATTTCCAAAAACAGTTACTTTTTCATTAAATATTTTATTTTCATCAATATTTAAAATATCATCATTTATAATTGTTAATTGATCTCTGAATATATTATTTAAATTAAAGGCCAAATCTTTATCTTTTTCAACTACTATAACTTTTTTAGGCTTATTTTTTAAAATAAATGAAGTTAAATTTCCAGTACCAGGTCCAATTTCAAATACAGTCTTGTTTTTAATCGATATGATTTCAGTAATTTTTTTTAAAATATTTTTATCTGTTAAAAAATTTTGTCCTAAACTTTTTTTAGCTTTAATCAATGTTTATCCAAAAATTTTATGGCTTTTATTAAGCTTAATGGATTAGACAGATTTTTTCCCATCATTTTTTCATTTGGACCATGATCTGGAGATACTCTAATAAATGGCAAGCCTAATGTAATGTTTATAGCATCATATTCATAAAGTGTTTTTATTGGTGTTAGTACTTGGTCATGATACATACCAATAATTACATTAAAATTTTTTCTATTATTGTTTAAAAAAATCGTATCAGCTGGGAAAGGGCCATTTACTTTTATCCCAATTTTTTTTAAATAATTTATAGAAGGTTTTATTATTTTCAAATCTTCATTGTAATAGAGAACACTTTCGCAATGAGGATTTAAACCAGTTACAGCAATTTTTGCTGAAATCTTTAGTTTTTTTTTATAAAAAGTATCTATCAATTTAACTTTCTCAATAATTTTTTTTTTATTTATATTTTTTGAAACCAATTTAATAGGCTGATGAGTTGTAATAGGTGATACAGATAAGTTTTTATTATATATTAGCATTGCAAATTTTTTTGAGTTAGTTTTTTTAGCCAAATATTCAGTTATTCCCAAATATTTATTTTTAAGAAAATATTTTTTTGAAATTGGACCATTAATAAGTTTGTCTGTAATACCTTTTTTTATTAATTCTAAAGCTAAATTAAAACAATTTTTAATATAAATATTTGATTTACTACTAATTTTTTCAAAAGCTTTTTTTCTACTATAATTTACATTTAATAAATTAATTTGATTATTCTTTAAATTGGATCCATTCTCATTTTTATTAATGAAATTAATTTTATAATTAAATTTTAATTTTTTCATTTGTAAATTTAATAAATCATATGAACATATAAGAATTAATGGACTTCTAAATTTATTTTTTTTTATTGTTTTAAAATAAATTTCTAAAAAAATACTATTAGGTTCACCAGGAACTATAATGATAGGTTTATAAATCATTTATTTTAATATTTTTTTTTATTTTATTGTAATATAATAGAGAGAATTGATTAAGTTGCTGGTTTTTGTCATTTCTTATTCTTCTTTCTAATTCTTTTTTGATATCTAATTGCTCATTAGTTTCTTTAATATCTTTAACTTTTAAGATTAAAAAACCACTAGGAATTTTAATTGGATTTGTATGTTCTCCAATTTTTAAATTTAATATTATCTCCTTTATAGATTTATTTAGTGATATTTCCTTGATCCAACCTAGTTTTCCGCCTGAACTAGAAGTATCTGATATGCTGTAAATTAAAGCAGTATTTTCAAAACCATTTTTTGATATTTCATCTTCAATTATTTTAAATTTTTTTTCAATTTTTTCTCCCGAAGGTAAATCAAAAACAATCTCAGACAATAAAAAAGATTTTAATTTTTTATCATTTAAAAGAATTTCTTTTTTAATTTTTTCTTTATCAATTATTATTTTTTTTGAATATTTATTTATAATTAATTCATTCCATAGAATTTCCGTTATTATTCTTTTTTTTACATCTTCTATTTTTATATCAAAACTTTTTAAGTGATTTTTAAACTCATATGTTGAATTAAAACCAAGTTTTAATGCATTTGATTTTATAAGTTGATTAGTATATTTTTCGTCTAAATTTATATTATTCATATATTTAGATATTTCTTTTTCTTTAATTGTTTTTTTTATTAATGAATTTTTTGCTATTTCAAAAACTTTATTTTTTGGAAGTTTTTGTATACTTTTATTTATAGCAAATAAATATTGTGTTTCTTTAAATATATCTACCGTCGTTATAATTTCATTATCTACTTTGATTAAAATTTTATTTTCTATTGAGTAAACATTTAAATTAAAAAGTAAAAAAATAATAATAAATGTAATTTTTTTTAATGTCATTTCAAATTATTTCAAAATTAAATTTAATTTCCTCTATAAAGGTCTTGATCCACTTCTTGTTCATAAGTAGTTAATGGATAAAAAGTAATTGTTAACAATAGGTCCTCTTTTGGTTGCACATCTCTATCTTGATAATATGTTTTTTTGTATTTAAATCCTGCCGTTAAACAATCATTTTTGTATTCGTATAAAAGATCGTAGTATTCAGTAAGACTAATTGTTCTATTCCTTCTAGTTCTAAATGATAAAAAATTATTATCATTAAATTCATATATAAAATTATTTTCAATAGAATTTGAGTTACCTATTATATTATTTTCTTCAATAAATTTTAACTCTGTAGTGAAATTTTTATAAGTAAATTCAGATGAAAGTGAATTATAATTAAAAGTACTTAAATCAGTATCAAGAGTGTAATCATAGTCTAATTTGAAATAATCTTCATGATTATAAGTAATTGAACCAAATAAATTTGAATTTCTATTATTTATGGTACTTGATTTAGGTATAAAATTTTGCTTTTCATCTCTTATAACAGTAGAGATTTTTGCTTCAAAATATTTATTTATATCTTTTAAGGATGTTTTTTTATAGTTAACTCCTACTGTTAATGATTTTCCCGATTCAAAAGAGTCATTAAAACCTAGTCTATTGATATCAAAAATATTATCTGCATTTATAATTCTCTTTGTTGAACTATAATTTTTCATATCACTTGGATTGATTCTAAATGATAATTTTGGTTCTATAATATGTTCAGAATTTAGATCTGTTTTTCCAAGTGGTAAACTAGAATTAAATTCAAATATGCTCATTAATTCTACTTGAGGACTTGATTTGTATTCATCATTGTTTTTCCCAACAGTATTTAAATTTTTAAGGTAAATTCCAAAATTATTTTTTAATCCATAGTCAGATATTTTATCTGTTAATTTATAGTTAAGATTATTAATTATATTCGATTTTAAGTTGTTTGTTTCAGTAAGATTATTGCTACCACTAGAATTAAATTCTAGCATACCTATTTTGTCTATATTTAAAGAATTTGAAAAGTTATAATAAGGTAATATAAATTGGTATCGATCACTACTTTTTTTTACTTGCAAATTTTCATATGCATTTATTCCCATATCAAAATTATAATTCTGATGATCTAAAGTTAATTTTAACCCTGAATTCAATATATTTTTATTTTTAGGTTTTATTTCCGTTTCCATTAAATTTGTATCAAACACACTTAAATAAGTGTCATTACTTACTTTCTCTAAAAATACATTTAATTTGCTAGATGTAAAATCTGGTAAATCTAAATCTAAATCATATTTAGAAAATATGTGGCTAATGCTATTTTTATTATTAGATAAAGATGACTTATAGCCTTTGGTTAAACTAAAATCTGCTATAAAGGATGAATTTTTATTTTCTGCTCTATATTCGTTTTGAAACATATATATATCACTATCAAATAATGTTGGTTTAAATGTATAATCCTTGCTTTCAGAAATTACATGAAAGTATGGCATGTATAAAGATGTTCCTAGAATTTCTGAATCATTCAGTTGCGGTCTTAAAAATCCAGATTGTCTTTCAACTGATGGATCAGGATGAAAAAATTTTGGAAAATACATAACTGGTTTGTCGTATACGTTAAGCACAGCATGATCATAAATTAATTGCCTTTTATTTTTGTCATGAGTTATTTTTTTTGCCTTAATACTCCATGGAGGACATTTTCCATCTTCTTTTTTACAACTAGTAAAAATACCTTTATTAACTGTAGTTACTTTATTTTTTGAATTTGATGAAACACCAATTAATCTTGGATCATTTTCAATATTATCAAAACTATCTTTTCGTAAATTTATTTCAGTTTTACTAGCAGTATAATTTTCATTTTTTAAATCAAAAAAACCATCGTCAAATTTTAGATTATCTGCTTGACCTAATGGTACAGTGCTATCAGAAATGATTTTTAAATTTTTTGCTTTTAATATTTCATCTTTTATAAAGTAAACAAAAGTATCAAGTTCATATAATTTAAATTTTTTGTCAAGGATAGTTGTTTTATTTTGAGAACTTAAGATATTTTCATTTCTTAAAAGTTCAACATCATATGAATTAAAATCATATTTAGATTTAATTATTGCTTTAGTTTTTCCTTTTGTAAAAATTTTTTCAACATTTCTCAAATAATTTATATCATTAGCATATATTATGTATTCTTTTTTTTTGTCATCAATTTTTACATCTCCACTAGCGTTTATAGAGTTTAAAACTTTATTATATTTCATTTTATCAGAATCAATTATAAATTCTTTGTTTATAAATTTTGAATTTCCTTCAGATAAAAATATTTCTTGTTTTTTATAATATGTTACTTTTTCGGAAAAAATTTTTGAACCTTCATTAATATCAACAATTATTACATTTCCAATTAGTTTTAAAATATTTGATAATTTATTATAATTAAATTTATTCGCTTCTATTCTAATATTTTCTTCAGTGTTTATGTATTTTGAATTTTTTTCAGATATAAATATTTCTTGATTTTTATAATAAGTTACTTCTTCAGAAAATATTTTTGAACTTTCATTGATATCAACAATTATTACATTTCCAAATAGTTTTAAAATGTTAGATGATTTATCATACTCAAATTTATCCGCTTCTATTTTAATATTATCTTCTGTTGTAATTAAACCTCTTTTTTTTCCGATAAATTTATTTCCTTTTTCTAATATTTCTATTTCTGTTATATCAAAATTAAATTGTTCACTTGCATTAATTATAGAAATATTTAGTAAAAAAATAATTATAAATAATAAAAAAGTTTTTAATTTATTTTTCATTAATTTTTAAAATTGGAATTGAATTTAATAATAATAATACAATCAATGGACCCCAAATTGAAATATGTATTGGTATTTTTTCCGTATTGCCCATTATTAAAAAAAAATTATTCATATAATATATAATTACAGACATAAATAAGCCTATAGCCAATTTTAACGTTGTGTTGTTAAATTTTTTAGTATTGAACATAATAATAGCTGCAAGGATAGTCATTAGTGTAAAATATAGAGGATATGAAACTAATTTTTGTATCTGAATATCTACTTCTGTTGTTGAGTAGTTTAATGATTTATAATTTTTTCTTAAGTCAATAAGTTCAATTATTGATAATGAGGATAAATTTGAAAACAAACTTTGAATTTTTTGATAATCAAAATTAGAATTAAATTCTAATTTTTTTATCTTTTTGTTATTTCCATTTTTTTCATAAATACTTGCATCATAAATCAACCAAGTTTTATTTTTTATATCAACTTTATTACTCTTAATGTTCTTGACTACTTCAAATTCTTCATCAAATTCTGTAATAAATACATTTAAAAGTAAATTTTGATCAATTTTTGATGCATTTATTATTTTTATCTTACCTTCAACAATATCTTTTATCCACAAACCATTATTTGTAATTACAGCAAGATATTTACCATCAAGAGTGTGTTTAATTTTTTCTTCTAAATAAAAATTTTTAAGTGTTGATGTTAAGTTATAAAATAAAGTAATTAGAAATATTCCAATCGAAAAACTAATAACACCAAGAATCACCAATATTTTAGAATTTTTTAAACCAGAATATTTAAATATTTGAATTTGATTATTATTAAATAAATTTAAAAAGAAAACTTGAGTTGTTAATAAAAAAACAAATGGAAACATTTCAAAGAGGAGTGCGGGTGAATTTAAAGCAGCAATATAAATTGGATAATATGATTCTACTTGAATGTTTTTAAAAAATTCTAATTCAGTTAATATATTTAAAATAAAAATTAAGCTAAGCAAAATCAATGAAACAAAAATAAGTGATTTTATAAAAATAAATATTAAAAATTTTATATAAGTTTTCATAGTTTAAATTTTAATCTTAAATTGTAAAATATTGATGAATATAAAATTAAAAATATAACTATAGGTAGTATAAATATTTTAATATTTTTAAATAAATCATCTCCAATAAATTTAATTGAAGCTTCTGAAAATATAATAGTTAATAAACCTAATAAAAATATTAATATTCTATAATTTAAATAATTTACACTTTCTTTAGATTTAATTATTAATATTAAAGATATGGTTATAAGAATTGGTAAATATGTTGGTATAATCAACCTTTTATATAGTTCTTTAAAAATATTGTCTAAATTTTTGAAATTACAATTTAAAGTTATAACTTTTTCTTTATCAAAATTTTTAGTTATATTTTGTGTTAAATTTTTTGCACATAAAAATAGTTTTTTTGAAGATAATTCTTGAGTTTTATAAGAAGTAATTGTATTAGAACTTAAATTAGCAAGATTTAAATCAAATTTTGAAAAATTAAAATTTGTAATTTTATTATTTGCACCGTTAATAGTTTGCCCATCTTGTAAAGCAAGAATTTTTGTGTTTCCTTTGGTTTCAAATCTACCTCTTTTTGCATAAGTTATTTGAAAATTATCATCGCCTCCTTTTTTTAAGTAAATATTTTCTAAGTTTCCATCTTCGTCTTTTTTATCTGCATATATAGTTAAATCTTTAATCGTATCATTAAACTTTTTTGGTTTTATAAAACTATCAAGAAAGTCAATATCTGATGTTCTTATAAAAGTTCTTCCTATTTCTTGTGATTTGGGAACTACAAATGTTGTAAATAATATTTGAACAACTGTTATTATAATAGAAAATTTTACAAAAAAATTTATCAAATTAATTTTATCTACTCCATTATTCCAAAAAACAATCAATTCATTATTCATTTCATATTTTGCTAAAACATATGAAAAACTAAAAAAAACTGCAAAAGGTAAAATTTTACTTATTATTTTTGGAAAATTTAATAAAGCATAGCTAATGTAGATCTTGTAGCTTCGACCATCTTCAATCATTATATCTAAAAAATTAACCGCCTGGAATACCCATATAATTATACTTGCACTGGTCAAGGCTACTAAAAAAAAAATCAAACAATCGTATAATAATTTTTTAAATAGTATTTTTTTCATTGAAATATGATAATTTAATTCATATATACCATCCATCTCACTAGGAGTGTATTTAAAATTTATGACAGTTAAAATTAATTATAAAAGCAATAGTTTCAAAAGAAATTTTAGTAATCCTGTATTGTTTGTAGGGGAAAATTTTAATATTGATGGCTTAAAAAAACATATATTAGATAGTGAATTTTCTTATATAAAAGAGATATTAAAAAGTAGTGATATTAAAAAAAAATTACTTACTTTTAAAATTAATTCAAAAAAAAAGATAGTTTTAGTATCAATTAAAAAAAATTTAAAAATTTCTGATGTAGAAAGTTTAGGGGCTGAATTTTACGAACGTATAAAACAAGAAAAGAAAAGTGAGTATTTAGTTAATACTGAAACAATATCAAGTAAAATTGAAAATTTTGTAGGACATTTCTTACATGGTTTAAAACTTAAATCTTATGAATTTAATGTTTATAAATCAAAAAAAGATAAAAGGATTATTTCTATAAATATAATTGGAAATAAAAATAAAATATCTATTCAAAATCAGTTGAAATTTAAAGCATTAGAGGAGGGAACTTTTTTTGCAAGAGATCTCGTTTCAGAACCTGGAAATATTTTACATCCAGATGAATATGCAAAAAGAATAAATTCTCTAAAAAAATATGGTTTAAAAATAAATATATATGATGAAAAAAAATTAAAAAAATTAGGTATGAATGCTTTGCTTGGAGTTGGACAAGGAAGTATTAGAGGTAGCTACCTAGTAACAATTGAATGGAGGGGATTAAAAAATAATTCTAATCCTTTGGCATTTGTTGGCAAAGGTGTTTGTTTTGATACTGGTGGTATTTCATTAAAACCTGCAAAGTTTATGGAAGATATGACTTATGATATGGCAGGTTCAGCTGCGGTAGTTGGCTTAATGAAAAATTTAGCATTTAGGAAAGCAAAAATAAATGTAGTCGGTGTTGTAGGTCTTGTAGAAAACATGCCAGGTGGAAATGCTCAAAGACCTGGTGATATCGTTAAATCATATAGTGGTAAAACAATAGAAATATTAAATACAGATGCAGAGGGTAGATTGGTTTTAGCTGATGCAATAACTTTTACAGAGAAAAAATTTAAACCAAAATTTATAGTTGATTTAGCAACTTTAACTGGTGCTATTATTGTATCTTTAGGATCGGAGTATGCAGGACTTTTTTCTAACGATGATAAATTATCAAAACAATTAATAGATGCAGGTGAAAAAGTTGAAGAGAAACTATGGAGAATGCCACTGAATAAAAATTTTGATAAACTTATAAATTCAAAAATTGCGGACATGCAAAATATTAATTATGTAGGTGGAGCTGGATCAACAACAGCTGCACAATTTTTACAAAGATTTATTATGAACAAAACACCTTGGGCACATTTGGATATAGCTGGTATGGCTTTTTCAAAATATGGTGGAGCTTTAAATTCAGGTGGAGCAACTG
>MDSW01076677.1_pt1 | contig 10066 bp, 13 predicted proteins | sample 811171 | NCBI WGS metagenome assembly MDSW01 (sample SAMN05326641, study PRJNA326480) | marine metagenome | isolation source: seawater | place: Atlantic Ocean: North West | collected 2012
ATCGGTGCACTTTCAGTACTATACTATATTTTTTAGTACTAGTTAGTGATTGGCTTTGTCTTCCTCATCCCAGGGGAAGACAGGCCAAGTTTCTTGAGTGATTTCTTTTACATAAGTATCTGCTAGAGGTAAACCTCTTGGTTTAGCGAATAGAACTCCTAGATGCATATTAGGCATGTATGTTTTAAGGGCAGTAGCAGTTCCACCTTTATCAACAATATCATCAATAACTAGAACAACTTCTTCAGTTCTTGGCGCTCTGTGAACTATAGCTTTACCAGCTTCTCTATGAACGTAACTTTGTATTGATACGATATCAACATCTTGAATTCCTAGTACATAAGCTACAACTGAAGCTGGAACAAATCCACCTCGAGAAACGACAACCATTTTTGTAAAAGGAACATTTTTTTCCTTAATGAGATTGGCTAGTTTGACAGCCATCTCATGCATTTCGTCATAGGTAGGGAATACTAAATTATGATCCATTATTAATTATTAAATAAAAAATGCATTACGTCACCATCTTGTACAATATATTCTTTTCCTTCACTTCTTAACTTCCCCATTTCTCTTGCTTTTGATTCTCCTTCGCATTCAATATAGTCTTTATATGCAATAGTTTCAGCTCTTATAAATCCTTTTTTAAAATCGCTATGGATTTTCGCTGCAGCGTCTGGTGCTAGTGTATTTTTTTCAATCGTCCAAGCTCTAGTTTCTTTTTCTCCAGCAGTAAAATATGTTATTAAATTAAGGGTTTCATATCCATTTTTGATAACTTTGTTTAAACCAGACTCTTCAAGTCCAATGCTGTTGATATATTCTTTTTGTTCATCGGCATTAAGTGACGCGATTTGTGATTCAATTTCTGCTGATATAATAATCACTTCTTGAGCAATTTTATTTTCAAGCTCTTTAGTAAATCTATTTCCTGTCGATATTGATTCCTCGTCAACATTGCAAATATATAAAATAGGCTTACTAGTGATTAAGTTGAATTCTTTAATTATTTCGCTTATTTTTTTAATATCAGGAAATGAGATTACTGGATTATCATTTTCAAGATGTTTTATAAGCATTTCTGATGCAGCTACTTTTTTTATAGAATCTTCATCTCCACTTTTAGATTTTTTTTCTAATCCAGATTTAATTTTTTCTAAAAGTTCTAAGTCAGAAAGAATCAATTCAGTATTGATTATTTCTATATCATCTAAAGGGTTAATCTTATTATTTATATGAGTAATATTTTCATCCTCAAAGCATCTTACAACATGAATAATTGCATCAACTTCTCTGATATGGGCAAGAAACTTATTGCCTAACCCTTCTCCTTTTGAAGCTCCTCTTACTAATCCAGCTATGTCATAAAAAGTTAAAGAAGTTGGAATAGTTTCTTTAGATTTGGCAATATTACTAAGAATATTAATTCTTTCATCAGGTACTAAGATAGTGCCTTCATTAGGTTCAATGGTACAAAAAGGATAGTTAGCTGCTTCAGCTGAAATCTTTTTAGTTAAAGCGTTGAACAAAGTAGATTTGCCAACGTTTGGTAGTCCAACTATGCCACATTTAAATCCCATTAACTTAATTTAATCTTATTCAAGAATGATGAATGTTTGTTATTAACTAATAGGTCTATATTCTCTGAAATATTTTGGTTAATAAGGGATAAATTTGACCACTCTTCCTTTTTAAAGTTTGACAAGACATATTTCTCTACCAATTTTTTCTCTCCTGGGTGACCAATACCAATTCTTACACGATTATAATTCTTGCCGATATATGTATCGATCGATTTAAGGCCATTATGACCAGCTGAACTCCCACCATTTTTAATTCTTATTTTACCAACCTCTAAATCCAAATCATCATGAAAGATATATAAATCTTCATTTTGTACTTTAAAAAAACTTATAATTTGACTAATTGAGTACCCACATTCATTCATATAATCGTTAGATTTAAACAGAATAATATTTTTCTGACCAATACTTGATTTATAAAATTTCCCATTGAATTTGGTTTTTTGGTTATCAATATCAAGTGATTTAACTATTTTGTCTAATACCAAGTACCCAATATTATGTCTATTGTATTTATATTTTTTTCCTGGGTTTCCTAAGCCAACCAATGCAATCATAATAGGAGTATAAGTAAATAATTTAAGAAAAGAAGAATCTTTACGATTTTTCTTCAGGCTTTCCCTCAGACTTCTCATCCTCTTTAGAAGCTTCTTTGTTATCTCCGCCTTCTTCAGAAGGAGTTTCTCCTTCACTTTCAGCTTCACCTTCACCTTCAGTAGTAGTTTCAGGTTCCTTAACGACTGTTGGAGCTGCAACAGATGCAACGGTAAAATCTCTATCAGTAATTAATGGTACAACACCTTCAGGTAATGTAGCGCTAGATATTCTAATCGTATCACCAATTTCTAGTCCATCTAAATCAAAAATAATTTCCTCAGGAATATTATTAGCAGGACAGCTTAACTGGACAGTTCTTCTGTTAACATTTAAAACTCCACCACGTTTTAATCCTGGAGAAGTTTCTTCATTAATGAATCGAGTAGGAATATCTAAAGTGATTTTTGAGTCAGCAGCAAGTCTTAAAAAATCAATATGTATCGGTTGATCTGATAATGGGTGAAACTGTACCTCTCTTGGTATTGCAAGGTTTTTTTTACCTTCAATATTAAGAGAGAAAATTCGAGTTAAGAATCCACCAGCATTTATTTCTTTTTGGACAAGTATTTTGTCAAGGGCAATATTAATTGGATCTTCTCCAAGACCGTAAATAACTGAAGGTATCTTACCTGCAGAAATTACCTTTTTTACGCTTGATTTTCCTGCACCATGCCTAATTTCAGCATCTAATGTGGTTTCTTTAGTCATAATGAATTTTAAGAGAGGTCTTAGATTACTTTTAATTAGAAGGCAAGGACATTCAATTAAAAGTCAAATAGACTGGAGACAGAGGATTCTTCAGATATTCTTTTAATTGCTTCTCCCAGCAAATCAGACACACTGATTACTCGAATTTTCTCTGATAATTGGCACTTTTTGTCATTATTTATTGAGTCTGTAATTACCAACTCATTTAGCTTAGATTTTTCTATTTTCTCAAGTGCCTTCCCTGTCAGGACTCCATGAGTAGTATAAGCAGTAATACTTTTTGCACCAAGATCTATTATTTTATCAGCAGCATTACATATTGTCCCAGCGGAATCGATAATATCATCTAAAATTATACAATCTTTATCATTAACATCTCCAATGATATTCATGACCTCACTTTCACCTGCTTTAGGTCTACGTTTATCAACTATTGCAATAGAAGCGCCAAGTTTATTTGCTATTGCTCGAGCCCTAACAACCCCACCAATATCGGGAGAAACAGCGGTGAGATTATTAATGTTATATTTTTCTTTAATATCTTTTGCGAAGACGGGACCAGCAAAAAGATTATCTGTAGGTATGTCAAAGAAACCTTGTATTTGTTCAGCGTGCAAATCTAAAGTTAATACTCTGTCAGCTCCAGCAGTAGTAATTAAGTTTGCAACTAACTTTGCAGATATAGGAGTTCTCGGACCTGGTTTTCGATCTTGTCTAGCGTATCCGTAGTATGGAATAACAGCAGTAATTCTTTTTGCAGAAGCTCTTTTTAAAGCATCAATTATGACTAAAAGCTCCATTAAATTGTCATTTGCAGGGTACGAAAGAGACTCAATTATAAATACATCCTCCCCTCGAATATTTTCTTTGATTTCAACGTACACCTCTTCGTCAGCAAATCTTCTGATTGATGCGTCAGTAATCTTGTCACCTAGATATTTGGCGACTTTTTTAGATAGGGGTAAATTGCTGGTTCCTGCAATAATTCTCATTGTTAATAGTCTTTTATAACAATTGTGGAAATCATTCTACCATAATCATTTTCTTTTTTTAAAATAGATCTTCTATTACTAAAGCAAAGACTTTCTTCAGAAAAAGTATCCAAATCTATAGATGAAATATCACTTATTTTAAGCAGTTTTAGTTTGTTTTTTATAAAATTTTTCAATGAAAACAGGTACTGAGTGGCAGAGGTTTTAATGAAAAATTGAGTATTTTTTTTATCTTTAAGTGTAAAAAATTTGAAAAGATCATCTCTCACGTAGTATGAGTTTTCTCCTATGCATGGGCCTATAGCACATTTAATATTTTCTGCTTTTGATCCTAAGGCAACCATATCCTTTATAGTATTTTCAATAATACCTGAAAGTGCACCTTTCCAGCCTGCATGACAAGCGCCAATAATTGTTTTTTTACTGTCATAGAACAATAATGGAGCACAATCTGCAGTTAAAATAGAAAGAATTAAATTTTTCTTATTTGTTACAATTCCATCAAAAATGAATTTACTATTTTTTTTGTGCTTGTTTTTTAATAGTATTGATTTGTTAGAGTGAGTTTGATGAAGCATTATAATATTATTTTGGTGGAGATTATAATACTTAGCAATATTTGATATATTTTGATTAACAATTTTCTTTGAATCAAGTGAACCTTTTCCACAGTTTAAACTTTGATATATTCCGTCTGAATTACCACCCAATCTAGAAAAAAAACAATGATCAATATCTTTTAGATTATCTGCAAAAAACATTTAATATTCAGCCTCAAGTATTTTAAATAAACTTCCCATTTTTTCTGGGTCAATAAGTCTTGAAAGTTGATTTATAATTTTATCTTTAGATTTAGGATTAGATTTAACTAATTGTTCAGCTCTAATATTTATTCCATTAGTCTGTAAAAAATTACCTTGAGAACTAATATTAACATTCTTTAAGCCAAATTTTTTAGCGATTTGAGCTAGATGATTAAAATTTACATGATAAGTAACATCTTGTGTACCAATATTATTTAGAACTTCAGTAAATTTATTATTTTTTAATGACTGTAGAGAATTTCTAAAGGTTGGCTTTCTATACCCATAATCAGCAATTAATATTAAACCACCATTGTTTTTAATTATCTTTGCAATTTTATTAAAGATATCATCTGCTTCAAAAGAATATTCATATAGATCTCCATCATTTAATTTGATATCTATCTGCTCAACAACTTTTTTTCTAGCCAATGTCTCATCAAATACTAAATTTAATTTATCATCCAGCTTAATTGTTGTTTCATACAATTTTTCATTTATACATTTTATTTGGCACATTGGTAAACAATCAAAAAATTCATTTGCAATGATGACAGAATATTCGTCTTTAAGCGTTTTAAGATTAGAATGTATATTGCTATCAGGGAGTTCAGCCATTAGTTTTGACTTATAATTTTTATTAATTTCAATGAAATTAATTGAATAATTTGTCTGTTTACTAAGACTTTTCTTAAATATTCTCTCTACATCTTTCATTAAAGTTCCTTTTCCAGGACCGAGCTCTACTACCTGAAATCTTTTAATTTTTTTTTGATTAATTTTATTAACCAGTGTTAAAGCTATGATTTCCCCAAACAATTGTGATACTTCAGGAGCAGTGATAAAATCTCCTTTTGAGCCAATTGGATTTCGAGTAGTGTAATAACCTAAGTTTTTATCCTGGTGAATGATTTGAAGAAATTCATCGAGGTAAATAAAAGATTTTTTACTTATTATCTTAATTAGATTATCTTTTAGCATCATTTTTTGAAGCTATTACAATAATAATAATTCCGAACAAAACCATAGGTAAGGATAAAATCATTCCCATTGTTAAAAAACTATAAATATAACCTAATTGAATATCTGGCTCTCTACTAAATTCAACTAAAAATCTAAAAATTCCATACAATAAAAGAAATAAACCAGAAACATAACCTGGTCTTGATAAAGTTTTAAATATAAATATCGAAATATTTAGGACAATAAATAAAATCAAACCTTCCAAGAATGCTTCATAAAGTTGGCTTGGATGTCTGTACTGATCATCTGCACTAGGAAATATAACACCAAACAATGAGGAGGCGGGTCTACCGTAAAGCTCCCCATTAATAAAGTTTGAAATTCTTCCAAGAAAAATTCCTACAGGAGCTGATACACATATTAAATCACTTAACTCAAAGAACCTGGTTTTATATGTCTTAGACGTATAGAAGGCAGCAATTATAATACCAATAAGTCCACCATGAAACGATAGACCACCTTCCCAAACATAAAGTATATTTAGAGGACTTGATAAGTAAAATTCTAAATTATAAAAGATTATATAGCCTAATCTAGCACCTATTATTAGACCGATTACAGAATAAAAAACTAAATCATCAACTAATTTTGAGTCAAAGTTAGATTTTCTATCATATAAAGACCTGCTAAGAGATAATCTTTTTATGTATATCCAAGAGAATAAAAATCCCACGATATATGCGAGGGAATACCATCTGATTTCAATCGGTCCTAAAGAGAGCATTACTGGACTAATTGATGGAAAACTTAGATAAATCATTGTATTTTAGAATTAATTTTTATAGTTTTAACATCCTTTATGGCAGGTGAGAATAGAATCTTTAATTATATTTCAAATCGAATAGTAGACTCGTTCGATATATTAATATCTATAAAAAAAGAGATTAAAGTGCACCAAAAATTTAGAACAGAGAGAATATCAAATAATAAAAAGATAAAAGGCAATGGTATCTTTAAAAAATAATAAATTCTTAATACTAGGTGCAGGTAATATGGGCATCTCATTCATTAAAGCACTGCTGCAAAATAAGATTTCAGCTAGTAAGATTTTTATAATAGAAAAAAATATATCTCCTGAATTGAAGAAGATTAAACTTCAGAAAAAAATAACAATTGTTAAAGATGCTTCAAAATTCTCTAAGAATTTTAAACCTTCAATTGTTTTACTGGCGGTTAAGCCAAATCAATTAGGTTCAGCTATGAGTGAAGAACTTATCGATCTTATTTCAGATTCATTGATCATTTCAATTATAGCAGGTAAAAAAATTCGAGAATTAAAGAAAATAACTAGAAATAAGAATAAAACTGTAAGAGCTATGACTAATACGCCTGTATCATTAGGCATGGGTACTTCAATTCTTTTTTTTGACAAAAAAATTAATAAAAAAGACAAGATTTTGGCTAAAGAATTTTTAGCTTTAGTAGGGCAAGTAAATGAAGCAAGAAATGAGTCTATAATAGATACATTCACTGCAATTTATGGAAGTGGCCCAGCTTATATATTTCTTATGATTGAGATATTAATAAAAATATCATCGAAAGCTGGTCTAAAGAATTCTGAAAATATGGTTATTCAAACTTTTCTTGGTTCACTACTTCTTCTTATGTCTGAAAAGCATGATGCAGCAATGTTAAGAAAAAAAGTAACTAGTAAAGGTGGAACAACTCAGGCAGCATTATCGATATTAAATAGCAATAAAGGTTTGCCAGACTTGCTAAGTAGAGCTATTAATAAAGCCAGGAAGAGATCAATAGATTTAAGTAATAATTAGTTTTGAATTTCAATAACTACTTCTAATCCTCCAAGATAACTATCTTTCAAGGTTATTTTTCCATTAATTGAATTCAATAAAGATTTTGTAATTGCAAGTCCAAGGCCAGAATTACTTATATTTTGGTTTCTGCTTTTGTCTATTCTATAGAAAGGCTTAAATACATTTTTCTTCTCTTCATCTGAGATACCTAGGCCATTGTCATGAATATTTATTTTAATAAAGTTACTGGTAGTTTCAGCTTTGATTTTAATTTTTGTTGCATTTTCTATCGCATTATTGAGTATATTAGTAATACATCTAACAAATATACTTTCATTCACCCAGGAATCCTCATCATTTATAATTTCTAAATCAATATTATTTTCTTTAAAATGTAAGTCATTTTTAATTTTAATTAGTGCTTCTATTGGGTTTACAATATTTTTTGAACTAACATCTTGATTAGCTGAAAAATCAAGATATTCAGTCAACATCTCATTCATGTGCTTTATTTCATCATTTAAGGATTTTTTTATTTTATCATCTTGAATGGTTTCACTTTGCAGTCGCATCCTAGTCAATGGAGTTTTAAGATCATGGCTAACACCAGCTAACATTAAAGAACGTTGCTCTATTTGTCTGGTAATTCTATTCTTCATTTTTAGAAATTCAGCTGAGGCTAATCTTACTTCCGAGGCACCAGATGTTTTAAAATCTCCTATATCTTGACCTTTCCCAAATTTTTCCGCTGCTTTTGCTAATTTTCTTATAGGCCTTATTTGATTTCTTAAAAATAAGAATGAAATCATTATTAGTATAGAAGATGAAATTAAGAGCCATCCAAGGAATACATGATTTCTTGAGGTTGTAATTCTATCTTTTGGAAATTGAATTTCTAAATATTTAGATCCAAATTCATCTTGCGTTAGTTCAATTAAGACATTTACCTTCCCCTGTTCTTTTTCTTGTACATAAAATAATTCTTCTATACGGGTGCTCAACTCATTTTTAAAACTCTGAATAACCAATCCTTCTTTTTTTTCTCTATTTTCTATTTGATCTTGAAGAGTATCTAAAATATTGAATTCCATTAAAAAATGATTAGCAAGTATTCTGGTTTTAAGAAAAAGTTTATCTTCATCTTCAATGTAGTTACTATCTTCCCAACCATTATAATATATATCACGACTAACACTCGAATGAACCATATCTATCTCCATAGCTACCGATCTTGACAGTCTATTTAGAGTTCTTTCCCATAGACTATTGTAATAATAAAATAATATAATTAGCTGGAACATAATTATGGGAAATAAAACGATTAAAATTATTCTTCCTAATAGACTTTTTGGTACAAATTTTTTAATCATTTAATTAATCCATAGTACATATCCCGAGCCTCTCTTAGTCTTTAAAAACTTAGGAATCTTAGGATTTTTTTCAATTTTTTTTCTTAATCTGTTGACACATACATCTAAAGTACGCTCTTGAGTGAATCCAAGAGATTTAATTAAATGCTCACGACTGAAAGATTCTCCAGGCTGTGATGACAAAATGCTCAATATTTTTAATTCATTATCATTTAATGATAGGTCTTTATCTCCGCCTATAATTTTCCCATTTTTTAAATCAAGAATGAGCGAATCAAGTTGGATTTTTTCTTTATTTGGTTTTTTAGAGGTTTTATTTAAGATGTTTTTTATTCTTAAAAGTAACTCTTTGGGTTCAAATGGTTTACTAATGTAATCATCTGCTCCTATCTCAAGTCCATGAATAATATTTTCAGTTTCCCCCATCGCAGTTAGATGGATTAAGGGAATAAGGGTCGACTCTCTGATTTTTTTTGTTAACTCATATCCATCCATTCCAGGCATCATTATATCAATAATTATTAGATCAAAAGACAAAGAATTTAATTTCTCTAAAGCTTCCATTGCATCTGCTGCTGTAGAAATTAAAAAACTATTTTCAGTAAGAAAATCTTTTAATAAATTACGAATTTTATCATCATCATCTACAATCAATATATGAGACATAGAAAAATTCATATTATTTTATTGAAATTAAATTTGAAAGAATTTGATTTAGCCCTTGAACAGAATTTGTACCTGATTTTAAAAATGCTGAAGATAATTTTTCTATTGAAGGTCTTAATACTTTATTTAGCATATTGCTTGCACTATCTGTCAAATATAAATTTTTCTTCCTAGCATCATTTGCATTCGTTTTTTGCAAAATAAAGTTTTTTTCAATTAAGACTTTTAACACCCTATTTAAGCTTTGTTTTGTGATATCAAGATTCACCATTAATTCATTGAATGTAACCCCAGGGTTTAAACTTATTAATAGCAGGCATTTAATGTCAGCTATTCCAAGATTTGTCTTCTCAATTTTTGTTAATATTGATTTTTCAAAAATTTTATTAACTGAAAAGAATTCATATAGAGAAAGTTTAATTTTATCGTCCCGCAAGTAGAGCAAAGAAGAGGATTTATTAGCAGATATGTTTAAGTCAGACATCCTGACATAATAAGAAGAAAAATATATATTAATCAAGGAATTTTTCTGTTAATAAACTTACTCTTAATTAGATTTAAACTTATGGA
>MDSW01205494.1_pt1 | contig 10066 bp, 8 predicted proteins | sample 811171 | NCBI WGS metagenome assembly MDSW01 (sample SAMN05326641, study PRJNA326480) | marine metagenome | isolation source: seawater | place: Atlantic Ocean: North West | collected 2012
CCACCACGTTGATAGGCTGGATGTGGAAGCACAGCAATGTGTGCAGCTGACCAGTACTAATAGCTCAATTGGCTTGATTTATGCACTGAAAAAAATTTTTATAATCAAAATCCTAGAAAATTAATTTATTATTTTAACTTTCATACACACTACTTTGATCTTGAAAATTAATGTATTAATTAAATATTTTTTAAATTTTAATTAATGATTATTGTCTTTTTAAAAATATTAACATTAATAATAATCTTGGAATGTTTGTTTCAGATATGGGTTAATAAATTAAGAAAAATTTACGATAGAAGCTATAATTGGCATAAACCAATTATCACAAACATTATCACAAAAAAAAAAGATAACCCACCCCGATATACAAAAGATGAGTTCCTAAAACATATGATGTACTTTTATGATAAAGATTTAGGAACAAATAATAAACCCAATACAAACAATGTAGAAATATTTTATGATGGTAAAAAAAAATTTGTAAGCAATTATTCTATTGGAAAATTTAGTGAAAGAAAAAATCAAATTTTTAAAAAAAACGAAAAAATATCTTCTTACGGAGATAGTTTATGTTTTGGAAGATTTGTTGATGATAATAAAACTTGGCAATACCAACTTTCTAAGAAAATTAGAAAAAACGTCCAAAATTTTGGGGTTGGAAATTATGGACTAGATCAAGCTTTTTTAAAATATAAAAACAATAAAAAGCAAAAAATTGACAAATCAAATTCTGTTATTTTTTTGTTTGGTCCAGAAGTATTAAGAAGAAACTTATCTATTTGGAAACATTTTTACGAATTTGGTAATATATTTAATACAAAGCCTGCCTTCATATATAATAAATATACTAAAAAATTTGAATTAATCAAAAATCCCAATTGTAAAAAATTACATAGATTTGATTTTGAATTATTAAAAAAAAAAATAATTTTCAAAGATTTTTTTTATGAGTCAAAATTTTCAAAATATCTATGGAGCTTTCCTTATATTTTAAGTCTTAAAAGATATCCAATTAGAAAAATAATTTTATTATTATTTTTTACGTACATTCACCTAAAAAAAAAATATAAATTTTCTTTTAATTTTATTGAAAATAAAAGAAAATTTAAAGATTTTGTTTTATTAGGTGGCTTATATTTTGATTTTATAGATAAGGTTAAAATGTATAAACAAAATTTTGCATTAAATTCACTTGCAAATTTGATATTTAAAATTTCAAATTATTGTAAAAATAATAACACAGAATGTTATTTTTTTTTAGTTCCCTCATATTACGACTTAAAATTTTTTCAAAAAAATAAAAAAGTATATTATAATGAATTAAATAAAATAATTCATAAAAAAAAAAGTATAAAATTTTTTGATTTAACAAAAGAATTAGGCAAACATAATTCTAAAAAAATTTATGCTGACAAAGCGTATGGAGGACACCTCAATATAATTGGTCAAAAAAATCTATCCGAAATTATATTAAAGTTAATTAATGAAAAAAAAAAATAAAATAGTTAGTTCACATAGTTTATGGTTTACAGGATATCCTTCCTCTGGAAAAACAACTCTAGCTAAACTATTAATTAAAAAGTTTAAAAGTCTTAATATTCCCGCAATTAATCTAGATGGAGATGAAATAAGAAATTTATTTTTTAAAAACAAAAAATATGACAAAAAGACAAGAGTAGATTCAGTAAATTTTTACATTAGTCTGATAAGTGTAATTATAAAGTCGAAAATTATTGTAATAGTTTCTGCGAACCATGCATTTGATGAGCAAAGAAAACTCGCAAGAAAATCCTTAAAAAATAAATATAGTGAAATATGGTTATCCACTCCATTAAAAGTTTGTGAAAAAAGAGATGTTAAAAAATTATATAAAAAAGCAAAAAAGGGTAAAATAAAAAATTTAGTTGGATATGATCTAAATTTTGATAAACCACGAAAATATGAATTAGAATTAAATACCAATAAATATTCAAAAAAAAAATGTCTAGAAATTATATTAAAATACTTAAAGGCTAAAAAAGTGATATCACATGAAAAGTAGAATTGAAAAAATTGTTTTTGAAACTATCATTAATTTTAACAAAACAAATCATGATGGTTTCGAGATTAAACCAGAAAAGAAAGCTCATTTGACAGGCGCAAAATCCAATTTAGATTCAGTAGCTTTAATTGGGTTATTACTAGAGATAGAAAAAAATATAAATAAGAATTTTAAAAAAAAAATTTTGATCGCTGATGAAAAAGTATTCAAAGATGTAAGAATATTAAAAAATATAGATAGCTTGATAAACCATATATCATCAAAAATTAATGGTAAATAAAATTTTAATAACTGGAACTAGCTCTGGTTTAGGAAAAAAATTAGCAAATCATTATTTAAAAAAAAAATTTGCAGTAATTGGGATTTCAAGAACTAAACAAAAATTAAAAAAAAAAAATTATTTCCACTATGCTTTTGACATATCTAAAAAACCTGAACTAATTAAAAATATGAAAAAAATATTTATTGAGCATAAGAATATTGACTATTTAATTAATAATGTAGCAACAAATAATTCTTTTGGGATTTTTTCATTTATTTCTGAAAAAAGTATTTTAACAGACATACAAACAAATATTTTAGCAAATTTATATTTAACAAAAATTGTAAGTAACCACATGATTAGACAAAAATTTGGAAGGATTGTAAATATTGGTTCAGTATCTACAAAATTATTATTAAAAGGGGACGCAATTTATGCATCGTGTAAAAGCTTTGTTGATACTTTTACTAAGATACTTAGTAAGGAACTTGTTTGGCATGGAGTAACTTGTAATGTAATCTCTATAAGTTTATTTGATGGAAGATTAAATAAAAAAATTTCATCAAAAACTTTATCAATGATTAGAAAAAAATACAAAAGAGAAAAATTTGTAAATATTCAAGAGATTACAAATATCTTAGATAAGAAAATTTTTATAAAAAGTATTAAAAATAATTCAAAAACTTATAATATTTTTTAATTATGATAATCAAAAATATAGAATTTTTTTTTCCAAAAAAAAAACTAACCTATAAAAAATTGAACAAGCAATTTCCTAAATGGAAAATGAATAAAACTAAAAAAATTACTGGAATTGAAAATCTCTATTATTCTGAAAAAAATCAAACTAGTCTAGATCTTGCTATCCAAGCTATTAAAAAAATTAAAAACTTTAAAGCAATTAAAAATAGTATTGATGGAGTAATATTTTGTACACAAACACCAAATAGATTTATTCCGTCAAATTCAAGTATTCTCCATGGAATATTTAATTTTAAAGAAAATTGTTTTACATTAGATATTAGTCATGGATGTTCAGGTTTTATTTATGGACTTACTATTGCAAAAAAAATTCTAGAAAAAAAATCTTGTTCAAATGTTTTATTAATAAATGCTGATACTTATTCAAAAATAATTAATCCAAAAGACAGAATGACCAAAGTAATTTTTAGCGATGCTGCTTCTGTAACACATCTTAAACATAGTAATAAAAAAGATTATTTTTTTTCATCTTTTGGAACAAGCGGAGAAAATTACAAAAAATTAACCCTAGATTATGGAGGTTTTGAAAAAAATTCCAAAAAAAATTATTTAGATATGGATGGTATGGGTATAATGAGTTTTGTAAATTCAAAAGTACCATCCCAAATAAATAAACTATTAAAAGAAAACAAATTATCACAAAAACAAATTAAATTTTTTGTTTTCCATCAAGCAAGCAAGATTGCAATTGATAGTTTAGTAAGAATTTTAGAGTTAGATAAAAAAAAAGTTGTTTATGATCTTAGAGATGGTAATACCGTATCAGCCTCTATACCAATTGCATTAAAGAAAATTATTAAAACAAAAAAATTAAAGAGAGGAGATTTAATTTTACTAAGTGGGTTTGGTGTCGGTTTAAGCTGGGCAACTTCATTAATAAAATATTAAATTTTTTTTTTATGTTCAATAAATGAACGCTAATTATGCGGTCAATTAGATATTGTAAATAATCAAAAAGTAAGCATTATCCTCGATATGAAAAATAAAATACAAAAAAAAAAACCCAAAAATATAATTGATAAAATTTTAAATGTAGATCCAGAGGAGGTTCTGGCAAAAGAATTAACACAAAAATTTGGAGATAGATTTACCGAATATAGGTCAAATTATAATAAAATTATTGATGACTTTAGCCATAATCATTTTTTTGATTACCCGTTAACTGTGAATTTAGAGCTGGTGAACAGATGTAATTTAGAATGCGTAATGTGTCATCAAGAATATAGAAATGATGCAAAAACTTTTTTTATCAATGAAAAAATGCTTGATAAACTTTTTGCAGACTTTGAGCATAATAAATTGCCGGCTTTAATGTTAAGTATATCTGAACCTCTATTGTTCAAAAATATTAAATTAGTTTTAGATAGAGCAAAAAAAGCAAACATTATGGATATTTTTCTATTTACCAATGGTGCATTATTAGATGAAAAAAAATCTGAGATGATACTGAATAGTGGTATTACAAGAGTTTTTATATCCTTAGATGCTATGTCACAAAAAACTTATAACGATGTAAGAGTTCCAGTGTCAAAAAGATTATTAACAGAAAATAGATTAGATTATGTTGAAAATAATATTAAAAAACTTATTGAACTAAGAAATAAACAAAAAAAAAATCTTCCTTTAGTTAGAGTTTCGTTTGTTGCAATAGATAAAAATTTACACGAGGTCGAAAAGTTTAAGGAAAAGTGGAAAAATGTGGTTGATACTGTAGAAATACAAATGGAGAGACCTACCGAGTTATTTTCTCAAGTTAAAGAACAAAGTGAGGATGAGCAATTTGAACAATCTGTAAACAAAAAATTGAAAAACTATAATTGCACAAAACCTTGGGCAGATATTGCTATATATTCCGATGGTACAGTAGCACCATGCTGTGCTTTTGTTGGTAGAAAAGCCCCAATAGGAAATATTAACAAAAATACTGTAAAAGAAATTTGGAATGGAGAGAAAATGAACGTAATAAGGGAAGGTCTGAAAAAAAATAATCCCATTAAAGTTTGTCAACTCTGTTTAGAAAATGAGAAGTTTAATGTTAAACCTCAAATATAATCTTTTAAAAAATTGATTAAGTTTTTATGAAATTCAGTCCAAAAAAAATATGGAATGACTCCATCAAAATTATTCCTGGAGGAAATGGGCTGTTAACTAAAAGACCAGAGAGATTCCTACCTGATGGGTGGCCAACTTATTACTCAAAAGCTAAAGGATATAAAATTTGGGATTTAAATAATAACTTACTTCTTGATATGAGCCTAATGGGAGTGGGTACTTCTGTGCTTGGATATTCTAATGAAAAAGTAGACAAAAAAGTAATTAAATCAATTAAAAAAGGAATCAATTCAACTTTAAATTCTTTCGAGGAATATAAACTTGCAAAAAAAATATTATCGATAGATACTTTTGCTGATCAGGTTAAATTTACTAGAGGAGGAGGTGAGGCCTTATCTGTTGCAATAAGAATAGCTAGAGCAGCTACTGACACAAAAGTAATAGCTTTTAGTGGCTATCATGGTTGGCATGATTGGTATTTATCAGCAAATTTGAGCAGTATTAAAAACTTAAATAACCATCTCTTGAAAAATTTAAAACCCTTAGGTGTTCCCAAGGGTCTGAAAAATTTATCAGTTTCATTTGAATTTAACAACTTTGATCAATTATCAAAAATTTCAAAAAAAAATCATATATCTGCGGTTGTTGTTGAACCAGCAAGATTTAATTATTTGACTAAAGATTTTGTTAATAAACTTAATAAATTCTGTAAGAAAAATAATGTTTGTTTAATTGTTGATGAAGTAACAACTGGTTGGAGAGAAAATATAGGCGGCATATATAAAAAAATTGGATTGAAACCTGACATAGTAATTTACGGCAAAGCTTTAGGAAATGGATATGCGATTTCAGCAATAGTTGGTAAGAAAAAATATATGGATGCGGCTCAAGATACATTTATCAGTAGTGTTGCGTGGACAGAGTCAATAGGCTTTAATTCTGCACTGGCAGTAATTGAGGAATTTAAAAGAAAAAAAATACACAAAAAGATTACAAATTTGGGTAAATATGTAAAAAAAAATTGGAAAAAAATTTCAGAAAAACACTCTTTAAATTTAATTACAAGTGAAGTTGATTCTTTCCCATCATTTAATTTTACTTACTCGAAAAGTAAAAACGAATACCTTTATACTTTATTCACAGAATTAATGTTAGAAAGAGGTTATGTGGCCTCAAATATATTTTTTATTTCTTCAGCCCATAATTTAAAGTGTATAAAAAAATACTTAAAAGATTTTGATGATGTCTTTAGTAAAATTTCAATTTCTTTAAAAAGTAATAAAAAAATTCTAAAAAGCAAAGTCAGAGTTTACAATTATAACAGGTTAACACCAAGTTAAGATGAAAAAAAAAATTATATTAACTGGTTCTGAAGGATTAATAGGTAAAAGATTAATCAGTCATCTTGAAAAAAATTTTATAGTCAGAAAAGCAGATTTGAAATTAGGTGTAGATTTGACAAATGAAATACATGTAAAAAAATTCTTTAAAAAAAACAATAATTGTGAATATCTTATTAATCTTCATGGATTAAATGAGCATGTTTCTAAAAACCAAGTTAGCAAAAAAAAAAAGAAAAAAATACTTGATAAAAAAGAATTTAACAGTTTTTTTCAAAACAATGTATATTCAGTTTACTTAACATCAGAATATTTCGTTAAGTATTCGAAAAATCCAAAAGGGATTATTAATTTTTCATCAATATATAGTTTGATTTCTCCAAATCATAAAATTTACAATCAGACTAAAAATATTTTTTATGTTTCAAGTAAATTTGCTGTAAATGGTCTTACAAAATACTTTGCGACATTATATGGAAAAAAAATAAAAGTTAATGCAATTGCAAATCATGGAATAGCTTGGAAACAACCAAAATCTTTCATAAGAAAAATTTCAAATTATATTCCCAAAAATAGACTTATGCATGTTGAAGATTTATATGGAATTTTAGATTTGTTATGCAGCGAAAAATCAAATTATATTAATGGATCGATAATAGTTTTAGATGGTGGTTATTCATCTTGGTAATATAATTAAAAATGATAGATGTAAAAAAAAAGATAAAACAAATAAATTTATTAAATTATTTTAATAAAAAAAAAGTCATTTTCATCTCTAATACTGCTAAAAACTATAAAAAAAAATATTATTTAACCCCAATTAGAGAAACAAAAAAATATATTTATTTTGGTGCAGTAATCTCGAATGAAAAAGTTGCAGAAAAAATTTGTAAACTTATTGATAACAAGATTGATTTTATTTTAGTCGACACTGAAAAGAAATCTAAAAATCTTAATAAAAATAAATCAATAAATATAGAGAGAGTTGTTAGGGAAAATATTCACTCTTCTTACATATTTTATTATAAGGCAAATGATTTAACAGTGGATGCTGCAGAAAATTTTCTAAAATCTTACTTTAGAGAGGATATAAGAAATATAGGTGGTAAAAATATTCTGGTAGTAGGTTTAGGAAATATAGGATTTAAATTAAGTTTAAAATTAGTTGAGTCTGGTGCAAATGTATTTGCATACAGTAGAAATAAAAAAAAATTAAAAGATAAAATTAATATAATTAATTTAGTTAAGCCCTCAGGCTCGAAATCTAAATGCCAATTTTATAATATTAAAGGAAGTAAATTTTTAAGATTTGATATTATAATTGGTTGTGGTAATTCAAATTCAATAATAAAAAAATTTGAAAATAAAAATATTAAAAAAGATGTTCTAATAATTGACATTGGTAAAGGTCTATTTTCTAGAAGTGGATTGAATCAATTGAATAAAAATAAAATTATTGTTTATCGATTGGATGTTACATCAAGTTACAATATGTTATTAGAAAACTTACTTAGTCTTCATTACGAGACTGTAAAAAAAAATTATAAAATTAAAAAAATCAAGAATCTTACTTTTGTATCACAAGGCATTTTAGGTAATTCTGGTGATATAGTTGTAGATAATCCAGATAATCCAAAAAAAATATATGGAGTGTGTGATGGATATGGAGATTTTAAAATCATTAATATTAAAACAAAAAAAAATTTAGAAAGAAAATTGTCTAACATTTTTAGAAATAAATTGTTATTTATCTAGTTTATGAATCAAAAAAAAGCTATTATTCTTGGGGCAGGACCTACAGGTCTAATAACAGCCTGGAAATTGTTAGAGGCTGGATGGAAAGTTGAAATCATAGAAAAAAAAAATATTGCAGGTGGCCTTTGTAGATCATGGAAATACAAAGATTTTATAATAGATACTGGTCCACATATATTTCATACACCAGATAAAATTTTAAAAGAATTTTGGAAAAAAAAATTTGGAGATCTACTTATTGAAGGAAAATTTTGGTGCAAAAACGTTCAAGGTGCAAATTTTAACGAATATTACGATTATCCATTGTCAATAGAAGGACTAAATAAATTTAACAAAAAACTAAAAAAGAAAATTTTAAATGAGCTCAAAGTTTGTAATAAAAATGATCAAAGGTTTAAAGCATCAAACTATAAAGATTATATAAATTCTTTCACTGGACCTACTTTAAGAAAAATGTTTTTTGATAAATATCCAAAAAAAATTTGGGGTATTGATACTAAATTCATGACCCCTGATTGGGCTCCCAATAGAATTAAATTTAGAAAAAAAATTTTACCCTTTTATCATGAAGAATATGCAGCAGTAGGAAAATTTGGAACAGGTTGTATTTATGACAGGATCAAAGAATTTATTATTAAATTAGGTGGAAAATTTAAATTTAACGAAGGAGTTATCAATTTAAAAAAAAATGAAAATAAAATTACCGAAATTTTTACAAATAAAAAAAGATATAAAATAAAAGAGGATGAAATAGTTATATCAACCCTTCCAATAAGTATAGTTTCGAGAATTTTAGGAAAAAAAAATAATCTTAAATTTAGAGGCATATGCTCAGTATATCTGTTTTATAATAAGAGAAATATATTACCTAAGAAACATCATTGGCTATATTTTGACTCAGAAAGATTGCTTTTTAATAGAATTACTGAAAATAAAAAATTATCAAAATTTGTTGCACCAAAAAATAAATCTTACTTAACAGCAGAAATTACATATACCCAAGGTGACAAATTTTCAAAAACAGATCCAAAAGAAATTATTCGTAAAGTAAAAGAACAAATATCTTTAACTGGATTAATTGATGATAAAAAATTAATAGATGCTCAAATTAATTATGAACCTTTTGTTTATCCAGTGCAATTTTCTGATTATAAAAATGAAATTGTAAGAATAAAAAGTTTTGTTGAAAGCTTTGACAATTTATTTTCTATAGGTGCTGGGGGTGAGTTTAATTATGCAGATAGTCAGATATTATTTCATAAGTCCTTTGATTTAGTTAATAGCCTAGTAAATAGAAAAGACTCTCTTTTAAAAGAAACAAAAAATGTAAAAAATGTAATTTTCAATACACATGTTAAAATCGGTAACAATATTATAGGAGAAAAAAACAAAACCTTTATTATTGCTGAGGCAGGATTAAATCATAATGGAAGTTTAAATATTGCAAAAAAATTAATTGATAGTGCAAAAAAAACAAAATGTAATGCAATTAAATTTCAATCTTTTTTACCAAACACTAGAGTTTCAAAATTTGTAAAGTCAGAAAAATATGCAGAAAAAATAATAGGAACTCAAGAAAGTATAAGTGAATTGTTTTCACGTTTGAGTTTAAATTTTAGCACTCAAAAGAAAATATTCAATTATGCAAGAAAAAAAAAAATAATGATATTTTCAACACCTTTCGATAATGAAAGTGCTGATTTTCTTGAAAAATTGGGAGTATCTGCATTTAAAATTGCATCTGCAGATTTAGTTAATTTGCCCCTTATTAGACATGTTTCTAAAAAACTTAAACCAATGTTTATTTCGACAGGTATGTCAACAGTATCAGAAATTGATGATGCAGTAGAA
>MDSW01089631.1_pt1 | contig 10065 bp, 7 predicted proteins | sample 811171 | NCBI WGS metagenome assembly MDSW01 (sample SAMN05326641, study PRJNA326480) | marine metagenome | isolation source: seawater | place: Atlantic Ocean: North West | collected 2012
ATAATTTTTAGTCTCATTAATAATTTGATATGAAATATCATCTTTCTTGTTTGAAGAGTAATTAAGGCGAACGCCAGCTAGGTTTGATAAATAACTTAAAGCATCTTTAAAATTTAAATTTTCACTTTCCATTACAAAATTGAAAATGTCGCCATTTTTTCCACATCCAAAACAATGGTAAAAACCTTTGTCATCAAGAATGTTAAAAGATGGAGTTTTTTCGTTATGAAACGGACATAAACCAATAAATCTTGATTCACCTTTTTTTTTTAAAGAGACACTTTTAGATATAATATCTGACAGTCTCAATTTTTTTTTAATTTCATTTCTTACATCTTCTTGCAAACTACTAGTCCAAACTTTTTTAGCTAATTTATTCTTTAAGAAGAATATCTTTTATAATCCTACTAGCAAAGCTAAAATCCATATTTGACTCATAATTTTCTTTTAGATTAAGCATTACTTTACCCATATCCTTTATTGAAGAAGCTTTTATTTCTTTAATAGTATTATTTACAATATCCAGAGTTTCTTTTTCTGAAAGTTGTTTTGGTAAAAATTTTGATATTATTATAATCTCTTCCTCTTCATTTTTAACTAAATCAAGACGTTTTCCTTTATTATATAAAATAATTGATTCTTCCCGTTGCTTAATCATTTTCTTAAGCAATGAAATTATTTCATTTTCATTTATCCCACTTGAGTTACCCGAACCTCTTACAACAATATCTCTGTCCTTTACAGCAGCTAAAATCAACCTGATGGTTCTAATTGCGACTGTATCCTTTGACTTTAAAGCATTTTTAAGTTCTGAGTTTATTTTTTCTCTCATGTTAATTTACCTAATAAAATAAAACTATTATTTAATTTTATTGACGCGAATTGTAAACCATTTTAATTAATTATAAAATAAAACCTTAAATAATTTTTCAAATCAACTTTATTTAATGGATAATTAAATAAGCATTTAAAATATGAATAATCAAATCACAAATGGATATATACCTTTTAGATTAAGAAATGTAAAAAAGTTAGAACAAAATGCTTTGCTAATTTTGCAAAATGGTGATTTTTTTACAGGTTATGGTTTTGGCGCAAAAACTATTGGTATAGGAGAGATATGTTTTAATACATCAATGACAGGTTATCAGGAAATTATCACAGATCCCTCGTACTCCAAACAAATTATTAATTTCACCTTTCCTCATATTGGAAATGTAGGAACAAATAAAGAAGATTTTGAAAGTCAAAAATCTTACGCAAGTGGAATTATTACAAGGCTTTTACCAACAAATTACTCTAATTGGCGATCTTTAAACAAGTTCGATGAGTGGTTGAAAAGTTTAAATGTACCGGGTATAGCTGGGATTGATACAAGATTATTGACAAAAAGAATTAGAGAATCAGATTCAACTAATGGTTTAATTGTTCATTCAGATAAAAGAAAATTTGACTTCGATGAATTAAAATCAAAACTTGCTGAACATCCATCTATGAAAGGACTAGAATTATTTTCATTTATTTCAACTAAGAAGAAATATTATTGGAAAGAAGGAGTTAATTTACTTTTAAAAAATAAGAACCATCAAGAAAGAAAGAAATCTGATTTACTTACTATAGTAACACTTGATTTTGGTATTAAGAAGAATATTTTAAGAAATCTTTATGAAAGAAATTTAAATGTTATTGTTTTACCTGAAAACTCTAATTTCAATAAAATCATGAGTTATAAACCGTCAGGAATTTTTCTATCTAATGGACCGGGTGATCCCAGTGCCACTTCAAAAAGAACGTTTGATTTACTGAGCAAGTTAATTGAAGTAAAAATTCCTATTTTTGGTATATGCATTGGTCATCAACTTCTCGCACTCTCTTTGGGGGCAAAAACAAAAAAAATGAAACAAGGACACAGAGGAGCAAATCATCCCGTAAAAAACTTAGAAAATAATAGTGTAGAAATTACTAGTCAAAATCATGGTTTTTATGTAGATAAGGATACACTACCAAGTGATTTGTTGGTAACTCATCTATCTTTATTCGATGATTCTATTGAGGGTTTATCTCACAAAACACTTCCAATTTTTTCTGTTCAATTTCATCCAGAAGCATCTCCAGGTCCAACAGATTCTTCATACCTTTTTGACAAATTCTTTAAACTTGTTGAGAAATATAATTATGCCAAAAAGAAATGATATAAAATCAATTTTAATAATAGGTGCAGGACCAATAATAATTGGGCAAGCATGCGAATTCGATTATTCAGGTGCTCAGGCATGTAAAGCTCTTAAAGAAGAGGGATATAGGATAATACTTGTTAATTCAAACCCAGCAACAATAATGACTGACCCTATCATGGCAGATGCAACATATATTGAACCGATAGAAAAAAATATAATTAAACAAATTATAAGAATAGAGAAACCAGACGCAATTCTTCCTACTATGGGAGGTCAAACTGCATTAAATGTAACTTTAGATTTATACTCAGATGGAATTTTAAAAGAAGAAGATATAGAAATTATTGGTGCTAAACCAGAATCAATAAAAAAAGCTGAAGATAGAGATTTATTTAAAAAGTCTATGGATAAGATAGGATTATTATCTGCTAAAGCTAAAGTAATAAATAATATAGATGACGCGCTTTCCTCTATAAATTATGTTGGGCTTCCAAGTATAATAAGGCCTTCTTTTACTCTTGGAGGTGAGGGTGGAGGGGTAGCTTATAATAAAAACGAATTTATTAAAATAGTTGAAAATGGACTTAAACTATCTCCAATCAATGAAGTTTTGATCGAGGAATCATTGATAGGATGGAAAGAGTTTGAAATGGAGGTTGTCAGAGATAGCAATGACAATTGCATTATAGTTTGTTCAATTGAAAATGTTGATCCAATGGGAATTCATACTGGTGATTCTATTACTGTTGCACCTGCATTAACATTATCGGATAAAGAATTTCAAAAAATGAGAAATGCCAGTATAGATATTTTAAAAGAAATTGGAGTTGATACAGGTGGTTCAAACGTTCAATTCGCAGTTAACCCTAAAGATGGCCGTCAAATAGTAATTGAGATGAATCCAAGAGTAAGCCGTTCATCCGCATTGGCGTCTAAGGCAACAGGATTCCCAATTGCCAAAATTGCTGCAAAGTTAGCAATTGGTTATACGTTAGATGAACTTGTCAATGATATCACTAAAACTACTCCTGCTAGCTTTGAGCCTACAATTGATTATATAGTAACTAAAATCCCAAGGTTTACATTTGAAAAATTTCCAGGTTCTAAAAAGGTTTTGACAACATCTATGAAATCTGTAGGGGAAGCTATGGCGATTGGGAGATCTTTTCAAGAATCTTTTCAAAAAGCTTTGAGATCTTTGGAGAATGACTTGGATGGGATCGACCAATTAAATAAAACCTTTTTAGAACAAAATAAATATGATTTAGAAGCTTTACTTACAATACCAATACCAGAGAGAATTCTAATAATTGGTGAAGCCATTAGAAAAAATGTTCCAATAGAAAAAATAAAAGAAATTACTGGATGGGATGTTTGGTTTTTGGAGCAAATTCAGGGCATAATTCAACTAGAACAAATCATAAAAGAAGAAGGATTAATTGAAAGCAAAGAATTTATTCAAAATGTTAAATCAATGGGATTCTCGGATAAAAAACTCGCAATTTTAACAAAAAAAACAGAAAACTATATTTTTAATCTAAGAAAAAAATTCAATATAAAACCAGTTTACAAAAGAGTTGACACTTGCTCCGCAGAATTTTTTTCTGAAACAGCTTATCTTTATGGATCATATGAACCCTTCGAAATTCAAGATTGCGAGTCAAACCCAAGTCGAAAAAAGAAAGTAATAATTTTAGGTGGTGGGCCTAATAGAATTGGTCAAGGCATAGAATTCGATTATTGCTGTGTTCATGCTTCCTACAGTTTATCTGAATTAGGCATTGAAACTGTTATGATCAATTGTAATCCTGAGACTGTTTCTACAGATTATGATACATCGGATAAACTTTATTTTGAGCCTTTGACCTCTGAAGATGTTTTAGAAATAGTAAATAAAGAAAGTCAAAATGGAGAATTATTAGGCGTAATTGTCCAGCTAGGTGGCCAGACTCCATTGAAAATTTCTTCAGATTTGGAAAAATCAAAAGTAAAAATCTTAGGTACTTCCTTTGATGCAATAGATCTAGCAGAGGATAGAGAAAGATTTCAAAAATTAATTAAAAAATTAAAATTAAAACAACCTAAAAGTGGTTTTGCAACATCAAAGAAAGATGCACTAAAAATATCATCAAGTCTAGGTTATCCCCTGGTTATAAGGCCTAGTTATGTATTAGGTGGTCGAGCTATGGAAATTATACATGACAAAGAACAATTAGAAAAATATATTTCTGAAGCAGTAAATGTATCTGGTAAAAACCCTGTTTTGATTGACAAGTTTCTTAAAAATGCAAAGGAAATTGATGTAGATGCAATAAGTGATGGATCAGAAGTTTTTGTTGCAGGTATCATGGAACATATTGAAGAAGCAGGAATTCACTCAGGTGACTCTGCATGCGTTTTGCCACCTCAAAATATATCTTCCAAAATTATAAAACAAATTATTAAGCAAACAGAATTAATTGCAATAGAGTTAAATGTAAAAGGATTCATGAATATTCAATTTGCAATAAAAAATGATGATATCTTTATTTTAGAGGTGAACCCAAGAGGAAGTAGAACGATTCCTTTTGTAGCAAAGTCTACTGGTGTTCCATTAGTTAAAATAGCCTCCGAAATAATGATTGGAGAAAAACTTAAAAAATTTAATTTAAATAATAAAAAATTCAGTCATGTATCAGTTAAAGAAGCCGTTTTCCCATTTTCAAGATTTCCAGGAACTGACATTATTTTAGGTCCAGAAATGAAATCCACAGGTGAAGTTATGGGAATTGCTGAAAGTTTTGATATCGCATTCTTCAAGAGCCAGTTGGGAGCAAATGTGAATTTGCCAAGTGAAGGTAATATATTTATATCTGTTAAAGATGAAGACAAAGATAAGATTATAAATTTTTGTAAAACGATTCAAAAACTTAACTTTAAGATTTTAGCTACTAAAGGGACGTCAAAAATATTAAAAGTAAATGGAATTGAGTCAATAGCGATCAAAAAAGTTTACGAAGGAAGACCAAATATAGTTGATTATATGTTGTCAGGAGAAATAAATCTTGTAATTAACACAGTTGAAGGTTTAAAATCTATAGAGGATAGCTTTTCACTTAGGCAAACAGCACTAACAAATAATATTCCATATTATACAACTATACAAGGTGCTAATGCAGTCATATCAGCTATCAAAAGTGTTTTAAATAAAAATATTGTTGTAAAATCTTTACAATCTTATTTTAGTTGAATTAGGAAATTTTTTTAAATGGAAAAAGTACCTTTTACTAAAGATGGGCTCGAAGAACTTAAAATGGAGTGTAATAACCTTAAAAAAATAGAACGACCAGCGGTAATTAAAGCTATATCTGTTGCAAGAGAACATGGGGATTTATCTGAGAATGCTGAATATCATGCAGCCAAGGAAAAACAATCTTTTATCGAGGGCAGAATAACTGAATTAGAGGATGTTTTAAGTCGTGCTGAAATAATAGATCTCTCAAAGTTAACTGGTAAAAAAGTTACATTTGGAACAACTGTAAAGGTTTTTGACGAAGAACTGGATAATGAAATTTCTTATAGTATAGTTGGCCCATATGAAACTAATTTGGAAAAAAGACTAATTTCTGTTACATCCCCTCTTGCGAGAGCTTTATTAGGTAAAGAAGTCAATTCTGTTGTAGAAGCTGATACTCCAAGAGGTATTAAAGTTTATGAAATTATCGACATTAAAGTAATTAAATAAACTTGACCATAAAAAGTTAGATAGTTTCAAAATTACAGATTTTATAGTTTTTATAAAAGTAAAAAAATTATTTACTTATTATAATTAAAAATTAATGCTAAATATTATAATAATTAATTTGACCCTTAATTAAAAAATTAAACCATATGTTAAGCAATTGTCTAATAATTAGTGATGGTTCTAAAGGCATGGAAAACCAATCAATCGCACTTGCAAAATTATTAGAATTAGATTTTAAAATTCTTAAAATCAAGCCTAATCTTTTAATTAGATTATTTCCTACCTTTTATCATTATTTTTATTTTTTTTTTAATATGAAATTGTCTTTTTTAAATAAAAAAGACTATCAAGTTGTTATTACCACTGGAAAAAGAATGTCAGGTTATTCAATATTAATTAAAAAGATAAAACAGAATAAGATAATTAATATTCATATTCAAAATCCAAAAATAGATCCCAGTTCTTTTGACTTACTTGTATTACCTGAACACGATAATAAAGTGGGGAATAACATTATACATACAGTAGGGTCTCTTTCATTCTTTGATAAAAGTGATATCAATGAATCTTTTAAATTAATTAAAAAAAAACCATTCAAATTTAATAAACCAACAGTCTTTCTTTTGCTTGGTGGAAAAAACAAGAGATACAGGACAACAAATAGTGACTATTGTAAGTTTTTGTTAGAGGTTAAGAAATCTGTTGAAACAATTAATGGTAATCTAATAATCTCAACTTCTCAAAGGACTCCAACAATAATTTCGAAAATTATTAAAATTATTTTTAAAAATTTTGAAAGTAACTATTTTTTAATAAATGAAAAGGATAAGTACTATTATCCCGGAATATTAAAAAAAACAGATTTTGCTATTGTTACTAGTGATAGTGTAAATATGGTAAGTGAAATTTCAAATACTAATATTCCTCTCTTTGTTGGATATTTAAAAAAGGAAAAGGGGAAAATAAATGAATTTCATAATTCACTAGAAAGAAATAATTATTCTAGAACTTTTGAGGGCAAATTATTTTCTTATAAAAAAAATTTAATAAAATTAAACCTGAATCTAAAAAAAAATGCTTTAAAGCACTTAAAAAATCTATCTGAATAAACTTGATTCACCTGAACTCAATAACTCCTTATAAAGATAGGATACTTCTTTTTCATATCCATTATATAACAAAGTTTTACGAACTTTAGAGGTACCTAATATTTTTTCATATTCTTGCGACCATCTAGGATGAGAGATATTTGGATTTACATTCGCCCAAAAACCATATTCTTGAGGGGCTAATTTTTCCCAAAGACCAATAGGCCTATCTTTAACAAAGCTAATTTTAATAATTGATTTGATCGATTTAAATCCATATTTCCAAGGTAAAACTAGTCTTATAGGAGAGCCATTTTGATTTGGTAAAGCCTTACCGTAAATTCCAGTAGCTAAAAAAGTAAGATCATTTTTTGCTTCTTCAATAGTTATTCCTTCTACATATGGCCAAGGATACCATTTCTGTTTTTGTCCTGGAGCGACGTCGGGATTAAAAAAAGTTTCAAACCTAACATATTTTGCATCTGATTTTGGTTCTACCTTAGAGAGTAGTTTTTGAAATGAAATACCCATCCATGGAACAGTCATAGACCAAGCTTCAACACATCTAAATCTATAAACTCTCTCCTCTTCTCCACCTAAAATACGAATAAAATCTCTGATATCATATTTTTTTGGATTTTTAATCAAACCATCAATTTCGATTAACCATGGATTTGTAATTAATTTTGAAGCTCTTCTCCATATGTTTTTACTTGAACCAAATTCATAAAAATTAGTGTAAGTAGTAGCTAATCTCTCTTCTGTCATTTTTCTATTTACAATATATTTTGTATTTATCTTAGAAGTTAGTGAATATCGATTACTAGCAAAACTATGGTAAGATGGAATGCCTAATAAAAATGGAGATATTGTGAAAGATAGTAATGGTTTTAAAACCGACCTTCTATTTAAAAAACTTTCTTCAGAAGTAACCTCATTTCCGGAAATTCTCCAACTTTCTTTTTTTTTTAAAAAAAACATTTTAAACCAAACTCTCTACAGAAAGTTTTATATTTGCTAGAGCTTGTTCTAGTAACTCATAACTTGTTGCATATGATACACGAAAATATGGCTCTAGACCAAATGCAACTCCAGGAACAGCTGCAACTTTAGCATTTTCAAGAAGCCATTCAGTTACATCAGTATCATTATTTAAAACCTTCCCATTTTGAGTTTTTTTACCAAGTAATCCCTCCACATTTGGGTATGCATAAAACGCCCCCTTCGGCATTAAGCATTTAATTCCTTCAATATCATTGAGTTTATTTACTACTAAGTTTCTTCTTTTATCAAAAGCTGCTAAACAAGGTATCAAGAAATCTCTACTACCCTCTAGACCGGCTAAAGCGGCATGTTGAGACACCGATGAAGCATTTGATGTTGACTGGCCTTGAATTTTAATCATGGCTTTAATCAAATCTTCTCTTCCAGCCGCATAGCCAATTCTCCAACCTGTCATACAATAACTTTTCGAAACACCATTAACTGTTAAAATTCTATCTATTAAATCAGGAGCCACCTGCGCCAATGTAAAAAATTTAAATTCATCATATAAAATATATTCGTATATATCATCAGTAATTACATTAACACGAGGATGATTTCTTATAACTTTTGCAATCTCTTCCAATTCACTTTTTGTATAACATGATCCAGAGGGATTAGATGGGCTGTTTAGAATTAACCATTTTGTATTATCAGTTATGAATGAATTTAAGCTGTCAGCGTTAATTTTAAAATCTTTTTTTGGGTCACAGTCCAAAAACTTTGGGATACCTCCAGCTAATAACGTCATATCAGGATAAGAAACCCAGTAAGGTCTTGGAATAATTACTTCATCTTTTGGATTTAATGTAGCCAACAATGCATTAAATAATATCTGTTTGCCTCCTACTCCAACTATTACTTCATTTGTTTTGTATTCTATTGAATTATCATTTCTAAATTTTTTTACTATTGCTTCTTTTAATTCTTTAATCCCCTCAACATTTGTATATTTTGTATATCCTGCATGAATAGCTTTAATAGCTGCCTCTTTTATGTGTTGCGGAGTATCAAAATCCGGTTCACCAGATGATAAACTAATAACATTTTCTCCTTTAGACTTTAACTCTCTGGCCTTTGCTGTAATAACCATTGTAGGCGAAGGTTTTATTTTTTTTAAATTTTCAGAAATAAATTCCATGTAAAACTCCAAAAAATTAATGTAATTAATAATTTTAATTCAATAAATTTTGTAATAAATTTTTATTGCAGTATTGATCTTACAATAATTAAACATAAATCAACTTCATGTCTACAAACAATCACAAAAACAAATTAATTTTAGAGAAATTCTTTAATTTAAAATCAAAATTTAAGCCTGCAGGAGATCAACCTAAAGCAATAAGTGACTTAATAAAAGGTATTGAAAATCAAGAAAAAGATCAGGTTTTATTGGGAGTGACTGGCTCTGGTAAAACTTTCACTATGGCAAATGTTATAAATACTCTAAATAGACCTGCCTTAATTATGGCACCTAACAAGACGTTAGCAGCACAACTTTATGGAGAAATGAAAGAATTTTTTCCTAAAAATGCAGTAGAATATTTTGTTTCTTATTATGATTATTATCAACCTGAAGCATACGTACCAAGATCAGATACGTACATTGAAAAAGAGGCAAGTATAAATGAACAAATTGATAGGATGAGACACTCTGCAACAAGGTCACTTCTTGAAAGAAAAGATGTTATAATTGTTGCATCAGTCTCATGTATTTACGGTATAGGATCTGTTGAAACTTACTCTAAAATGACAATTGAACTTAAAATAGGACAAAGCATTACTAGACAAAACTTATTAAGAAACTTTACTGAATTACAATATAAAAGAAATGATCTATCATTTCATAGAGGAACATTTAGAGTAAGAGGAGATATTATTGAAATTTTTCCAGCTCATTATGAAAATATAGCATGGAGAATTAATTTTTTTGGAGATGAAATAGAAGGTATTTATGAAATTGATGCTTTAACGGGAAAAAAAAATAATGAATTAGAAAAAATTAAAATTTTTGCTAATTCTCATTATGTCA
>MDSW01094493.1_pt1 | contig 10065 bp, 11 predicted proteins | sample 811171 | NCBI WGS metagenome assembly MDSW01 (sample SAMN05326641, study PRJNA326480) | marine metagenome | isolation source: seawater | place: Atlantic Ocean: North West | collected 2012
AGAGAAATGGCTATTCTTCGTGCTCTAGGAGCCGGCCCACGTCGGATAGTTTCCCTTCTGGTTCTTGAGGCTGGAGCGCTTTCTATCATTGGTGCTCTCCTAGGTGTCGCATTCGTCTACGTGGGCCTGGCCGCTGTGCGACCTTGGCTAGAAGGCCAATTCGGATTACAGGTCCCGATACAGGCCCTAGACGGGATGCAGTTGATGTACATCGGGACTGTAATCGCTCTGGGCTTTGTCGCCGGCCTAGTACCGGCACTCAAAGCTTACCGGACCGCTTTGCACGACGGGTTATCCGTCCGCATCTGATGAGGTACGGTCGAGAGGCCGAGGCGCGCATCTTCGTCATCCTCACATTATTGACCTTAGCAGCAGGGCCGGGATTAGCGTCAGCACAAAACACCGCCGTCGAAAAGCTTGAAATTTCAGAAGACTTGGGGTGGTCGGTCGGGGACCCAGAAGCACCCCTCACTGTAGTTGAATTCACGGACATATCTTGTCCGTACTGCTCGAGCTTCTACAATGGAACTCGTGCCTCACTTCACGCTGAATTCGTAGAGGGAGGAAAGGTACGATGGGTCACCTTGAGCTACGTATCTGGCCTGTATCAAAACTCTGAGGCCCTATTCCTAGGTCTAGAATGTGCGGGACGTCAGGACCGATACGATGACTTTTTGAGGGTCGCTTACCTGGATCGGAAAAGTTGGATCAGTGCCAATAGAGCTGAGGTGGAGACCATCGTAGAAAACTTGGCCGACCAGGTCAGTCTCGATCGAGCCGCATTCTCCTCGTGTCGAGCTGACCCCTCAATTAGCGAGCGTTTGAGGGACATCGTTAAACTCAGCCGGGAAGTAGGGGTTCGCGGAACTCCCACTTGGTTTGTCGATGGATTTCTGGTGATGGGAGACCTGCCGCACGGGTTCGCTCGCCACTTCATCACGTCGCGACTAGGTGGTTAGCCCCAGACGCATAGGCGGATAGATCGCGACACTGGCGTCATACGTGCCGACGAAGGTGTTGGTTGGGGATTCGTGAACTGGAGGCTTAATGAGAATATGTTATCTTTAAGGAAATCTGATACCTCTAATAACAATCATTCCTTTATGCCCTATCTGCCCTCCCTCACTAATCAAGGATCGAGGATCGCAGCCTGCGCGGCAGCAGGGTGCGGTGTCCACTGCGCTCTGTCCCCGATCCTGATTCCGATAATGCCTGTGCTAGGGTTCTCGGAGGGTGTGGAAAGAGGGGCCTTTATCGCAACATTTCTTCTCGGTGCTCTCATGCTAGGGCTGGGGCCAGGCAGATCCCATGCATCCATTCTGACGGGATTCGCAATTGGTGCTCTTACCTGGGCTGCTTCGCTCGCTGGGCTCTTCACCGCGTTACCTGAGCCCCTCACCTCGTCCGTTGGCAGCCTGATAATGGCCGGAGCACTTTTCGAAAGCGTTCGACGATGTGCACCGGAGCAATGTGGGAGATGCGATACCGGTCTTCCTGCAGATGTGGCCGACCAAGGCTCACCAAACTAGAATTAGGTAAGTTTAGTCAGGTGGGCTCCGGTCATGCAGACGGAAAACACCACCACAATTACGAGACTCAACTTTAAATGCAGAGAGACACAAGACAGCGTCGCGCGATCAGACGCGTCTTCATGGACTGTGGACGTCCTCTTACACCGGAACAGATTCTTCAAGCTGGGCAGAACATAGTTCCCTCCCTAGGTCTAGCTACGGTATACAGGACAGTGAAAGCTCTCTCACTAGAGGGATGGTTAGTGGAGGTCGAACTTCCGGGGGGAGTACTCCGGTACGAAATAGCGGAGCGACCACACCATCATCACTTTCTATGTCGATCATGTGATCAAGCGTTCGACATACCCCAGTGCCCGGAAACAGTCGAAGATATAGCACCCGAGGGATTTGAGGTCGAAAGTCACGAAATCATCCTCTTCGGACGCTGCGTCGCCTGCGCCTGAGTTCGAGTCTCGAAGGATTCTATGCCTCAGACAGTAGGCCTCGGTCAATATGGATCGTCGACTTATCTCCAAGTGGGTGGAGCTCACACTCGTTGCCGCACTTACAGTTTTTGCTCTATACCGTTTGGGACCGCAGCTCCAAGCATGGACTGGGGTAGGACCTGACCTCGGACGCTCGCCATCTTATTCTTTCACCGCACTCGACGGGTCTTCGGTAGATTCGGATTCCTTGCTGGGAAAGGTTGTCGTACTGAATTTTTGGGCCACTTGGTGCGGTCCATGCAAGCTCGAGATGCCAGCTCTTCAGCGCTTGCACTCCGAAAGATCCAAAAACGGTTTACTAGTCTTAGGACTCGCTACCGACATCGGACATCCCGAAGCTATAACCGAGTTTTTAGATAACCGGGGAATCACGTATCCTGTCGGAAGAGCAACCAATCAACAAAGGGCTGCCTTCGGTGGCATAAACGCCATCCCCACTACGTTTATAATTGACCGCAACGGAGTCGTACAACATCGGGTGATCGGGTATTTCGCATCACCCGCCATGCGAGCGGCGGTTGACCGCCTGCTTCCTGATAGCTCCTCGGTCCGGTCAGACCCTAATGCCGAAACAATCTCCTACCGGTGAACACCATAGCTATGCCATGCTCGTCCGCCGCATCGATTACCTCACCATCACGGACTGAGCCACCCGGTTGGATGACGGCTCTTACACCGGACGCGGCAGCAGCTTCTACACCATCCCTGAATGGGAAGAAGGCATCTGAGGCGAGTACCGCTCCAAAAAGACCAAGCCCCGCATCACCAGCCTTCCTAACGGCAATTTTGGACGAATCTACCCGGCTCATCTGACCCGCCCCAATGCCGAGCACACCTCCGTCTTTGGCAAGCAGAATAGCATTCGATTTCACACCGAAAATTGCTGCCCAAGCGAACCTCAGGTCATCCCACTCTCTTTCTGTCGGGTTACGCTCAGTAACAATCTGCCAAGACTCGTCAATTTCCCCGTAAAACGGAGGAATGGGAGGGCTTTGAGCCAGTACACCACCATAAACGCTCCTCACAAGCAGCGGTTCAGGTTGGTGGCCATGATCAGAAAGAAAAGAAGAGGCTGAGCCTTTTGGGAACGTCATGATTCGGATGTTTTTTTTCTCGGTCAACTTCCCTATCGCGTCATCCGAAAAGTCCGGCGCTACGATACACTCAATGAACAGTTTCGACATCAACTCCGCCGTCTCACCATCCACAGGACGGTTTACCGCAATTACAGAACCGAACGCACTTACGGGATCAGTGGCCAAGGCACGTTTGTACGCCTCAGCCAGCGAGTCACCCACCCCAAGTCCACACGGAGTGGTGTGCTTAATGATCGCGACCGTGGGACGTGGCGATTTAGCGAAAGGAGACAAACTCAGTAACGCACCGTCCAAATCAAGAATATTGTTGTATGAGAGATCTTTTCCGTGGTGCTTTTCTAACGCGGAAATACCGACGGTTCGTTCTCCAACATAGAAGGCTGCTCTCTGATCCGGATTTTCTCCGTATCTCAGCGTGTGCATACGCGACAGCGAGCTTTTCAGGTGTTCTCCCAGAATTTCTCCGCTACTCTCTTCAACGCTAGTATCAAGTAGAAACGAGGCAACAGCTGAGTCGTAAGTGCTAATATGCTGGAACACTTTTGCCGCAAGCCTACGACGAAAACCTTGGGCTTCTTGTCCGTCTATGGCATGGATCACATCGCCATAGTCGTCCGGGTCAACCACCACCCAAACATCTTTGTGACTCTTGGCGGCCGCGCGAATCATCGTAGGGCCTCCTATGTCGACCTTCTCCATGGCTAGGTCGACCGAGACGTTCCCCGAGGCCACAGTCTCACGAAAGGGGTAAAGATTCACGGCGACAAGGTCGATCGGACCATAACCGTGCTCCTTCAGAGCGGCCATGTCTTCAGGATTGGCGCGCCGGGCGAGCAGACCTGCATGAATTGCCGGGTGGAGTGTCTTAACCCGCCCGTCCATCATCTCAGGGTGTCTCGTCACATCTGACACTGAAGTTACTTCTACCCCTCCCTCTCTAAGAGCCTTGGCAGTTCCCCCAGTTGACAAGATTTCCCAACCCCGTTCTTGGAGAGCGCGACCCAACGCCACAGCGCCATTCTTGTTAGACACGCTAATGAGCGCGCGCTTCATTGGATCTCCTCGGTCAGTTTTATTGAAGTAGAAGATTTACGACGATGCTCTTCGAACGAGTCCTTTACATCCAAATCGACCATCCGCTCCGGCCTTGTGTCAGCCAAAAGAGCAGCACAAAGATGATCGACGGCCGCGGGGTACAAACGATGTTCGATCTGAAGGACCTTGGCAGCGATCTCCTCCGCACTGTCCTGCGGACGCCTCGACATCCTCCATTGACCCAAAATCGCGCCTTCGTCATACAGGTCGCCAACAAAGTGAATCGTGGCACCGATCATTGTTGATTCAGACTCTGCAACCGCCCGATGCACGTTCATGCCATACATCCCCGGACCTCCGAAATCTGGTAATAATGCCGGATGAATGTTCAGAATACGTCCGGAAAAACGAATCGTCACCTCTGACGGGACACGACGCAGGTACCCAGCCAAAAGAACCATGTCGATAGCGTGTTCATCAAGAACTCTCAGGGTCTCTTGAGCGATTTCCGACACCTCACGGCCTTTCGTCGGAATGATATGAGCAGGTACTCCCGCAGAACGTGCCCGCCGTAATGCGCCGTGTTCACGGTTCATCACGAGTAGGTCAATCGACCATGTCCGATCACCGGAGGAAACGTGATCGATGAGTGCTTGAAAATTGCTTCCGCCACCAGAAGCGAAAACCGCCGCCCTAAACGGTCCCCCCTCCTGTGTCACGCCAATCCACCACTACGCTGCGGAGCTAAAAACGGGTTTGTGTCCCGTTCTTGTCCTACCGATGTAGCCGGACCGTGCCCAGGAAAAAGGATCGTCTCGTCCGGAAGTATGAGAATCTCCCGCCGGATAGACGCCATGAGCGTTTCAAAACTCCCTCCGGGGAGGTCTGTTCGACCGATAGAACCCTGGAAAACTACATCCCCCACCAATGCAAGTGATCTTGGCCGGGAAACGAAGATCACATGTCCGGGTGAATGACCGGGGGCGAATGAGACGTCAAACTTGCAATCCCCGAATTGAAAAGATTCTCCGGGAATGATTTCGTCAGTCGGCTCAGGCTGAGGTTCAGCCGTCAACCCGAACATAGCTGCCTGCCTGTGCACGCCCCGATAGAGATTCAACTCATCCGGATGCAGCCATATAGGTACGCCAGGGTGTCGAGCGCGAACATCAGATATACCCTCTACGTGATCGAGGTGAGCATGCGTTAGAAGAACAGCCTGCAGATCTAGATTTTCTTCCTCAATCGCGCTCACGAGCGCTGTCGCTCCGGCACCTGGATCCACTGCAACGCACGCAGATGTGGTTTGGCAGATCACTAGATAAGCGTTCTGGCCGAACCCTCCTCCGGTGAAGGTCCGGATTTGCAATGCTTTAAACCCAACCGTCGAAGGTCATCAGACCGTGAACGAACTCCCGCATCCGCAACCACCGGAAGCGTTAGGGTTTCTGAATGTAAAACCCTGACCCATCATCGAACTTACATAGTCGATCTCTACCCCATCCAGGTACTGTGCGCTAAAAGGATCTACGAACACTTTCACGCCACTTATGTCGAGTACCTCGTCGTCCGACTCTGGGGAATCTTCAATGTTCAAACCATACTGAAAACCAGAACACCCACCTGGAAGCACTGCGACCCTGAGACCTGCTTCGGTCTCAACACCGTGTTCCTTAATGAAGTCGTGGACCTTTTCGCTGGCCATGGATGTCAACGTCACCATATCACGCTCACTCTCATCCTGTCGTCTACTATCACTGGTAGGAATCTTCCCGTCCAACCGATCACAATATACCGCCTCCGGGACTTCTCAAAAACCGATCGCCCCACCTGCCATCTCTTCTATGATTACGCATGACGCTTCGCTGAGATCCTCCACGGCCCGGACATTGTCTGGGATATCTAATTCGGACTCATGTCCGTAGCCGGTTCGCACGAGGATCGCTTGGCCTCCAAGTGCTAGACCAGGCTTCACATCCGTAATCTTGTCACCGATGTAAAACGATGCGACCAAGTCGATATCCAGTTCTTTCTGAGCCCTAAGATACATTCCCGTCGAGGGTTTCCGACAATCGCATGAATTAGGCTGATGAGGACAGAAGTACATCCCATCCAGTACGACACCGGCGGCCTCTAACTCCTCAACAAAGCGCAAGGCGACCGCTTGGTAATCTTCCCGTGAGTAGAATCCGTGCGCGATACCAGCCTGATTTGTCACTACGACTATGACAAAGCCAGCCGATTGGAGTACCCTGAGAGCCTCGACTGCACCATCGATCATCTCAACTCCATCGGGACGTCCGAGGTAGCCTTTTTCAACGATGATCGTTCCGTCTCGATCGACGAAGACAGCACGTCGACTCACACCCCTTCCTTATCTCCCTCAATAAAAACTTCAGCTACTCGAGTAACTACAGAAGTCAGCTCCCCGGGAAGGAGAGTACGGACGTCGAGCCGCAGCTTCTCATTGATAACTCTTCCCACAACCGGAGTATCTCCGGCCCTTAACGCGTCAGAGAGCACCCTAGCCCCATCCGGCCAGGTCAGCTCAACTGCCCACGAGTCGAGCTCAACCCCCGGATATGTGCCGCCACCGACTGCTCCCTTGGTCGGAACGACCTCACAGGGAACCTTCGCGACCTTGAGGTGGCTCGCTAACGCTTCTGCGGTTTCCTTGAGAACCTCAGGCTCGAGGGCAAGCATCCGAAGGGTTGGAATCCGCTCAGTGACGCTCTCTGGATCACGATAGAGGCGCAACGTCGCCTCCAACCCCGCAAGCGTGACCTTGTCCACCCGCAATGCCCTGCAGAGCGGATTTCTGCGCATACGCTCGATCATCTCTCCACGACCGACAATGATACCGGCCTGTGGACCTCCCAAAAGCTTGTCTCCCGAAACAACTACTGCATCTGCTCCTGAGGCTAACGAATCCGAAGCCATTGGCTCATCGGGAAGGCCAAGTTTCGCGCCCCTCAACATCAGTCCGGATCCCAAGTCATGCACAACCGGAATGCCATGAGACTCGCCAATCGAAACCAACTGCGAAACTGACACCTCCTCTGTGAAGCCGGTGATCCTAAAATTCGAGCGGTGGACCTTTAGAATCGCTGTGACCTCTCCAAGAGCCGCTGCCGATTCATAGTCTGCTGGCCTCGTTCGATTTGTACTACCGACCTCGACCAGTGACGCACCTGACCGCTCAAGCACATCCGGAATCCGGAAACCGCCACCGATCTCGACAAGTTCGCCCCGCGACACCGCTACAGACTTTCCAAGACCGACCGTGCTGATAGCAAGCACTAAGGCTCCTGCTGCGTTGTTTGAAACAAGCGCGTCTTCAGCCCCCGTAAGTTCACATAACAAGTCCACACAGTGGGTATAGCGGGAACCCCGGACTCCCTCTTGGAGGTTAAATTCGAGGTTCGAGTATGTAGCGGCGTGTCGCATCGCCTTGAGCGCTTCATCCGCTAATGGAGCCCGCCCCAGATTCGTATGTAGCACCACCCCTGTTGCATTTATGACTCGCCTAAGCCCTGGGACTCTCTCTCTCGCCAGTACTCTCGCGGCTTGCTCCGAGTACCATTCAAGGTTGTCTACTAATTCGATGATCTCGACATCTTCCGTTTCGATAGCTCTGCGCATTTTGACCACGGTATGTCTAAATGCTTCTGTTAGCTGACTTCGGCCAGTATCCTCCAACAGTCTCTCTGCCGTGGGCGATGCCAGAAGCGCATCGATCGAGGGAATCTGACTCCGCGGGTCACACATCAGTAGCAGACCGGAAAGATGCAGCCGCGATGGGTATCCCCGACATCTGTACGTGTCACGACACCCGTGTCCAAGGTGGGGATGGAATCTGCCACCCCTATCGAATCCAGATCCATCACTGAATCCAATACCAACTCACGAGAAAGCGTCGCTTCACCTCCACCACCGGGCAAACCAAAGATGTTCGTCACACCCGACACTGTGAGCGCGAACTCTTTCTCATAGGGAAGCGGAACAGATAACCGCAAAATAAGTCTTCTACCCGGCAACACCCGTGCCCCGTCAGCTGTGGGTCCGGCTGCAGAGCCTTGAAGCTGTGGAAGAGATGGTGGTGGCCGGCGAGCAGATGCTACCAAAAGCTCCTCCGACTGGATAGATGACACCTCCTCAGAGGGCATCACTGCTTCGGCATCCGACAAAAGCCTCAATGCCGCCGCTTCGTCAGCCTCAATCGAGTCAAGTCGAGACAGCGAATCCGTCACCCTCTCGACCCAAACCACATAGTCAGGCTCATGCATGACATCAACGATCATTGGCTTGTCGCCAGCATCCGGAGACATCTCAATCTCGACTTCATCTGCCCCTATCTCGAAATCAAGAAAATCGTCAAACAGAAGTGCCACGGTGACAGAGTCCAAAACCTCGGCTCCGGTAACGTTGGCCTCAGATGCGTCTGGGGTGAGAATCGAGATCTCCGTGAGTACGGTGTCACCTTCCTCAACGAAAAGCGGGATGAGTCCCTGAACCTCCGTGGAGTCGGCCTCACCATTTCTATTCTGATCCTCAAAGGCGGTTACATCAAAGGTTCCAGCCGGGAGATACCGAAACGCAAAAATCCCTGTCCGATCTGCTGTTGATCTGTGAACGAGTGAATCATTGCTAACAGCCACGAGAGTGGCTTGCTGAACGGCTCGTCCGGTAATGCGGTCCCAAACCTGACCCGCCAAAGTTGTTGGCACGGGATCGCCGCCGGTTGAAAAGACGAGTTCAAATGGGTCTCTCATGGTGTTTCCAAACATGTCGGACACGGTCGGCGTCAAAGTGATCCGGTAGACCAGCTCCGGACGAAGTCCACCTTCAAGCGTCAGCGTCAAAGCCTTTGGAGAATGTTCGACTTTGTACACACCCAAGACTGGGGACACAGCGATCGCGGTTTCCAACGCGCCACCTGTCACCCGCTCACTGATTCTTTCGTCGAACTCAAAGCGGATTTTCGTTCCTAAATCTGTGACCTTCTCCAGTGCACCCGGGCTCGTCGCAACAACCACGGGAGGACGCAGATCTTCTGGGCCACCCGGGGGCATCTCTTGCTGAGCACACGCGCTCGTCATCACGATGACGAGCGAGAGCATCCTTCCCAAGGGATTACTCTCCCAGGCCAAGAAGTTTCTCACGAAGCTTCTCAACTTGATCCCGAAGCTGGGTAGCATTCTCACGTGCCGTGCCGACGACCTCCTCAGGAGCGTTGGTCACGAACTTCTCGTTTGCCAACCGCTTCTCAACACCGGAGAGTACACCATCAAGACGAGCTATCTCTTCCTCCATTCTTCGTCTTTCCCGCTCCACATCTATGACGCCCTCCAGCGGGATGAATAACTCTGCTCCGTTTGGCAAGACCGCGTTAGCACCTACGCCGGATCCGACACCGGACTCTATGTGACCTATTCGAGCGATCTGCTCTAGCGCAGCAGACCTCGCCGAAATCGAAACCAGGAAGTCCTCCGGTCCGCCGTTGACCAAGAGAGAAACCCGCTTTCTCTCTCCCACCCCATAATCTTTTCTGACTCGACGGACCTCGGTCACCAAGCTTTGAAAACCGGCCATGGCCTCCTCAGTTGACGAACAACGATCCTTTTCATGAGCCTTCGGCCACGGTGCAACGATCAGATCTTCTGGGCGATCATCCCCATCCGGCCAAGGCAACTGAGACCACAATTCGGCGGTAACGAATGGTACAATCGGATGAAGTAGCCTCAGTGCCCCATCAAGCACAGTCACCAGGGTCGTGCGTGCAGCCTCCCTGCTACTGACGTCTGAATCGCTATTCAAACGACTCTTCACAAGTTCAAGATACCAGTCGCAGACCTCACCCCAGAAGAAATGGTAGAGCCCGTCCGCAACCTCATGAAGCCGAAAACGTTCAAGGCC
>MDSW01101573.1_pt1 | contig 10065 bp, 6 predicted proteins | sample 811171 | NCBI WGS metagenome assembly MDSW01 (sample SAMN05326641, study PRJNA326480) | marine metagenome | isolation source: seawater | place: Atlantic Ocean: North West | collected 2012
CGACAAGAGGATGAAGTGGGCGTTCAAGCACGCGGACAGGACCGGTGCCCAGAGGCTCGTCATGGTGATGCCGGACGAGTGGTCATCAGGTAATGTAAGGATCAAAGATCTCGATACCGGCGAGGAGTCCGACGTCGCCTTCGACGACCTGTGATCATTCTTCTCTAGATAATCTGCTAGCAGCGACGGCTGCCAAAGCGAGTGAGCCGACTCCAGCCATGAGCCCGAATCCAGGTAGCGAGTCTGAGACGCCTCCGATGAGGCCGCCTTCGTCGTCATCTCCGCCTCCCTCTCCGGGCTGCGTCATGTTGACCACTGGGAAGCTCATCTCGGCTGACTCGTTACTATCAGAGTAGTAGAACCTGAAGTACGACTCACAGAGAAAAACAATGCACTGTAATCCGGAATCGGCATATCCAATCCATCTGAAGTTGAGTATGGGTTCCTCTGCCGACCTGTTCCACCTAGTCATGTTCTGATCAACGTCTATTTGCCAAATCCTGCTGTCAGGATCTCCCCCGTCAACGCCATTGAACTGCTCCTTGGCGACTACCTTTGTCCCCTGCATGATTGTGACGTTGAGCTCCTCGCAGTCGTTCTGGGCCCCAGTGGGGCAAGCTCCTGGGGCATACACCTCAACTGTGAACTCTAGTTGAATCGAGCCATTGTTGTCGAGGTACATGTCCTGCTTGAATGTGTCCTGCATCCTGCAGTCGAAGTCTACAGTGTGCCTGCCACTAGATACCGAGCTCTCTCCGTATCCCTCGTTAGCAGAGCCCGACGAGTCGTTACGATCGAAGTGGGTCCAGCAGTTGCTGAGGTCGCTGGTACCCCAGAAATGCATGTGAGGGTTGTCAACCGATGGCTGCTTGGGGTCCTGAGCAGTTGCCTGAGCAGTTGCTGGAGCGCCCACAGTTGACAATGCCATCAGCATCGCGAGCCCGATAGCGCTTGCCACGCGTGACCTTCCCATGCATCGCACCCGTGAAGCGACCGGTTTGAGACTTACCCCTGTCTGGGCGTGAATCAGTCGAATCTCTGGAACCCGCCCTCAGGCGTGTTTTTCCCCTTTCTGGCTATGTTTAGGGCCTCTCCGAGCATATCAGCGCTCATTCTTTCCTCTTCCAGACGCTTGCTCGCGACCCCAGTGATGATCGACATCACCTTGATAGTGTCACCAAATGCGGGGTCCTGCCTGGCTCCGAAAATCACCTGCGCGTCAGGCGACAGCCTCGATGTCATCAGCTCGACCACCTGGTTTGCCTGCTCGAGCGTCATGTAGGGGCCTCCAGTGACGTGTATGAGGGCGCCTGTCGCCCCCTCTATGTCTATGTCCAGCAACGGGTGGTTCAGGGACTCGTGGACGACCTCCTCGGCACCCTGGTCGCTCTCCCCGTAGAGCATCATGGTCACTCCCCCGTTCTTCATGATGGTCCTAACGTCCGCGAAGTCCAGGTTGATCAGGCTTGGGAGGGTGATCGTCTCCACGACCCCCTTCACTATCTCTGCGATGAGCTGGTCCATGATGCTGAAGGCCTCGTCGAGAGGGAGGTTCGGAACGAAGTGCAGGAGCCTGTTGTTGTCTAGGACGAGAACCGCATCCGCAGTGCTCCTGAGTAGATCGAGACCTTCCAGGGCCCTCTGCATCCTCTGACGCCTCTCGACGCTGAATGGCGTCGTGACTACCGCGACTACGAGGGCTCCCGCCCTCTTGGCCTCCTCAGCGACCACAGGGGCGATGCCAGTTCCCGTGCCCCCACCGAGGCCTGCGGTGACGAACACCAGGTCGGCTCCATTGACTATCTTCTGAATGACGTCGCGTCCCGCCTCCGCGCAACGGCGTCCCATCGTAGGGTCGCCACCAGCCCCGAGGCCACGGGTGATGTGCCTACCGACCAGAAGCTTCTGCATGGCGCGAGTGTGATCGAGGTGCTGCTTGTCCGTGTTGATAGCGACGGTTATTGCGCCCTCGACTCCGATGTGAGTGATCCTGTTCATCGTGTTGTTGCCCGATCCCCCGCAACCGCAGACCAGTATCCTCGGGTCCGGCGGTCCGAAGGACTCCAGCTCCTTGTCAGTCAGTGTTGTGGCGGTCCTGCCGGTCGAGGGGGCGTTTGCCTGCGTGCCGACTGCTCCACTCACTCCATATCCCCCAGTGCATCCCCAGCATTACTGCCTTACGGACCCTGATTCCTTTTCTTCGCATTCTTAAGGTTGAGGGGAATAGAGACAGTCAGAGCCCCGTTTGATGAGAGCCCGTAGAATGCCAAGGTCCGGAAAGCGACATAAGGCAAAGTCCTCACGAACATACGCGCCGCGCTTAGCTCAGTTGGCTAGAGCACCTGACTGTAGACTGGAAACACACGGTTGTTGGCAGCCATCAGGGGGTCCCCGGTTCAAGTCCGGGAGCGCGGACCACTAATCCATCAGCTCGTCCAGTGAGAACCCTATTCGGGGAATTTCTAAATCGAACGTATGGCGACTCGTCTTGGGAGGGAAGAGATTCCCCGAGACGCCCATTTCCACTACCTGACGCTTGCTTATCGAGTCCATTCCACATCCCGGCCAGACACACACGGAGACGTCGTCCGAATTCATGTAGTCGACGACGATCACGGGGATTCTATCCAGTCCCAGTGCCTTTGCAGCGTTCCACCTGTGGTGACCATCGAGTATCACTTTCGAATCCTCGTCCACAAGTATTGGTTGCATGAACCTCCCAGTTTTGACCAACCACCTCATCATCCTGTTGAGATTCTTTGGAATTACCTCTTCATGTGGCAGCAGGCCATCGATTGAACTGAGAAGCACCGATCCGCCCTCCCCGCCCATGGTTGTGGAGTTGTGGGCAGGCTCATAAAGGGGACTTTGCTCGGCCAGCCGCTGGGGGTTCACTAATGGGCATTTCAAAGCACGTACGCGCGACATGGAAGCGACCCAAGGAGGGTATGCCCCCCCTGTACCGAAGAGACCGAATGGCGACTTGGAGGAGAGGCCCTGTTTTCCAGAGGGTCGAGAGGCCAACCAGGCTCGATGCTGCTCGAAGGCTCGGATACAAGGCGAAGCAGGGAGTAGTAGTTGTCCGAACACGTGTGAGGAGAGGCGGACTCAGGAAGGGCAAGATCCACATGAAGAGGAAACCGTCCAAGGCTGGTATCAAGAAGATCACCATGGCTAAGTCGATTCAGAGAATAGCAGAGGAGAGGGTTAGCAGGAGGTATCCGAACCTAGAGGTCCTGAACTCATACTGGGTAGGAGAGGATGGCAAGAACAAGTTCTACGAGGTTATCATGCTAGACCCATCTCACCCTGTGATAATGTCGGACAAGGATTTCTCATGGGTCTCAGATGGCAATAGCCACAAGGGTCGCGCCTTCAGGGGTAAGACGAGCGCAGGTAAGCGCGGAAGAGGACTCTACAACAAGGGTAAGGGCGCAGAGAAGCTACGGCCGAGCCTGAAGGCCAACAAGAACCGCGGCAAGTGATTGTTCTGAGCCGTCATATTGATGCCTCATGGTGGGCGCCAGCGTTCAATGGCAGACAGTCACGCCTCGGATATCAGGGGCCTTCCTGTGATTCTACCGTCCGGAAGGCTCATTGGAACCGTCTATGACATGTTCGTAAATACCGACGACTGGAGCTGCACCCACATCTTCGTCTCAAACCCTCCAGCCGACCTAGTTGAGAACAGGACTCATCTGGCAATACCCTGGAAGTGGGTCAGATCCGTGGGAGACGTAGTTCTTCTCCGATGGTTCCCACCCACTCCCTTACCGAAGAATCTGTGATGCGTCTACGAACGCAGGGCCGATATGATTCAAAAGGCAAGCGTTGACGCTCGGCCTATGAGGGCAGCGTCTTCAACCATCCTAGCTATCCTACTCTTGTCATTCGCGGGGCCAATCGCCGAGGCCGATAGCAAGGGGGTAATATCCTGCGTAAACGCAGATCTTTCGATGATGCCGGCCAACTGGGAGCTAGGTGACCAGGCATGTGCAAGACTAGATCTCGGTGAGTTGAACCCGGGTCAGACGCTCTCTTTTGATATTGTAACCGACTCAGCAATAGACATACTACTATTCTCTGCTAACGCCATAACAGTCTATCAGAATGAACAGTCTTACAGAAGCGACTTGGTTTGGGAGAGGGACTCAGTGTTCGAGTCGTTCAATGGAACCGGCTCTTGGCACTGGACGGTACCTGATGACAGGGATCCAACAAGGTGGTACATGGTGTTCGATAACCTAAACCACCCTCAGGACTCATCAAATGGTGCGCAGGGAGGAAGCACGGCATCTGTAACCCTAGACGCCGGAATCATCTCCTCTGCTCCGTTCACCCTTGCTGATACCATCGTCCGTCTGGAGGCCGGGGGACACTCTCTCCTTCACGGACCATTCGTTTTGGACGCTGGGACACAGGTAAGTATCCAGGCAAGCACGATGGAAGGAGCACCAGACGTCTTCTTGATGACCCAATCCCAAGTGGACCTCTATGAGGCGGGAGGAACTGCAGCCACCAGGGTCTCGGGGACTGACATGCTCCTAATTACCACCGACAGGAGCATAGTCTGGACTGCACCTGAATCCCTCGAGGGGACCGACCTCTACTTGGTCGTAGATAACAGGGCAGGGCCCTCGGGCGGCGGCGCTGGAACTCTGCCCATCGCCACTACAGTAGTCATGGTCCTAACTCCAATACTAGAGCCGGTTATCGGCGGAGATGCATCCACTGGTGTCGTTGATGTGGGATCCATTGTGACCCTAGACGCCACTGAAACGCCAAATCTCTCTGAGCAGGTACCCGAATCAGGATTCTCGTGGGACACAGACGGCGATGGATTTGATGACAACTCTGGAACGATGGTAAACGTGAGTTGGAGCGAGCCAACAAATGTAACCATCAGGCTAACGATTCTTTCGACGGATGGAAGGAGTACCAGTGTTTACCAAGAGGTACAGGTTTCTGACATCACGCCCCCTGAGTCAAATATTCAGGTGAATGGAGTAGTTGAGAGATCATTCAACGAGGCAGTGATCCTGAGTGCAGACTTCTCAGATAACTGGGGGGTCTCTTTGGTGGAGTGGTTGGTAGATGGAGAGATTTCTGCCTCTTTCTCAGGGGACCTCTCCGGAGCGGACTCATTCTCACACTCTTTCGGCTCAAACGAGACTTCGGGCGAGCACACCATCACCCTGCGTGTTACTGACAGGTCGGGAATGTCATCTGAGGACACAGCAGTGATCAGCCTCTACGATTCGACACCTCCAGTCTCGGAGGAGTATGACGAGGAGTCTAGTACAGTCGTCGGAGAGACCACTAGGCTGAGCATCGGTTTCTCTGATCCAGAATCAACCAACCTGTATTTCTCATGGGACTTCGATGCAATGACCGACTCCGATGGTGATGGCGATACGAACAATGACGAAGACGCCAGCGGACCAGTGGTACTCCACGCATTCGAAGAAATTGGGGTGTATCGTGTAATATGCAGAGTACAGAATGAGGCTGGATTAGTCTCTGAGTCAGAGATACTCCTGACGGTTACCGACGGAACGGAAGGCAACTCACTTTCATCCACCGAGATGTTGATGATTGCAGGTGCCGCCATACTGTTTATCGTAATTCTATCCCTCGTTTTGATGAGGATATCCACCAACAGGAGAATGGCTGCCATGATGGCAGAGGAAGAGCCCAAGACAGAGGAGGAGGCTCCAAGGGAGATGACCGCCGAAGAACAGAAGGCGATGTGGAGCACAGGTGGCTCCAACATAGCCCCTTCCCAGCCATATGGGGGATTCTCAAGTGGGATGTCCGGATTACCTGAAGCGGCAACCCAGGACCCCCAGTCAATGGAGATCGGGGATGAGATGGCAGATCTTTTGTCGCCCGAGGAAAAGGCCCCCTCGGACTCCCCTCCGAGCGCTGCCGAGGAGCTACTGAGTGCCTTTGACGATGAAGAGCCACCGGTTGACTTGGAGGAGGGAGTAGTCGAGTACACTTTCGATGATGAGCCGGATACAAGCACCGAGAATTGGAGTCCTACTGACGAGCAGGCGGACCCAGTCGAAGAAAGGAAGGTTAGGCAGGCTTGCTCTTCTTGCGGGAAGCTATTCGAGCTTGAGCTCCCGGAAGGTGTTAACTCAGCCAAGACCGCATGCCCACACTGTGGGTCAATTGAGAGAGTCAGCTTAGCGTGAATCTTCACTGGGGCATTACATAACAATGACCACAGCGAACTCAAGCAGGGCAATACCCTTTAGCGCACCTCTATGAGGTGCGAGTATGAACAGTGGCAGTGTCAGGGTGATTCACCATGCGCCGCGATCGTACAATTCAACCAGCATCCTGATTGTAATGATACTTCTATTGCCCCTGTTCTCACCGATTTCCAGCGTCAATGCCGAGGCTAGGATAGAGTCTCAGGACTTCCAGATTCTCGATGACTTGGATAGTGTTCTCGGACAGCGTCAAGACGTTTTAGATTCGAATTCAGTCGGACAGATTGCAGGACCCTCGTTGGATGCAGTTCGGGATGGAATTTCAGATAGCGGCCCGAACCAACCACTGTCGTCGATAGGAGAGGCACTGGTTGACTCATCTATGGTCGAGACTTCTCCACCGTCACCAGATCACCCACTTCCCTACAACGTGATTCTCGGAATAGAGGACGGCTCCACCGGACAGGTTGACAACGTTTGGCAGACTCTGGTCAACATCACAGATTACGTCATTCTTACTGAATTCAAGGATCTGGATGGCAACGTCATAAGGAATACCGAGGTAGTCACCTTCACTGCAAATTTCCTTTCACTTTTGAATCTCCAGACTGATCCTCTGAGCCACGCTGTCGACGTCGATAACGACGGAGATGACGATATCCAGGTTGGACTAGGAATATCTCTTGGCCCCATAGGTCTTGACAATATCATCTCAGATTCGGGGACTCTATGGATACAGCCAGCAATTACGTATTCAGTAGATGTTCTAGACTCGAGTACAACTGATCCAATGTGGGATGAAGTTGACACGTTACAGGTATCCCTAATCAAGGCGTTCGCATACTCTAGTCCCGATTCAATACTGGCCTTAGGGGATGGTGAGAGTTACATTTGGGTGGTCGATTCCTCGTTCAATACAATGCCGAATCAGTTCTCATTGGAAGTCGGTATCGAGAGAGTGTTCTTCAACGCCAGCGCGGTAATGCAAGACCTCATCCAGGCCATCCTAAACATCTTCTCATCAAATTTCGATGGTACGGGAATGACACTAATTGGAATCTCTGCCCCCTACTCCATCTCTGTCGACTCAAGCAATATGGATACCTGCCCCGATAGATATACTCCGGACCAACTCCTTTTCCTGCCTTCGGATGAGATTGACTGCGGCGTATCTGTCGGTTTAGGGTACGGCCACTTCGCACCCCCAGATTCAGACGGGGTGAGGGGCCTATGGGAGCTTGCTTACATCAACATAGATATCCACCCCAACAAAGAAGCGATGGTAATTCCGGGAGATCTGGAACTGATAATTAGGACAGACAGCACCCTTCCAGCAGCGGGGGGGATAGAAGGCGACAGAAGCCTCACTACGGTCGAGTATTTCGCCGATCGCAAAGCGGATTTGCACATACATTTCTACGAGGACCGATCCAACTCCCCTCCTGAGGACAATGGAGGGGCATTTGGCAATATCACCGAGTCTCTCGGTTGGATTAGGGGCATGCCTGAGGGCTCCCTGTCTCCCGGTGAGATTACGAGAATTTTCAGAATGCTTGGATCGGAAGATGAACCGGATCTTCCAGGGGGAAGGCCAAGCCGCCTAGGAATGATTCTTGGAATCAAGAATTTCTCCAGGGACACCAGTCCAAACGTGGATGACCCCACACTCCCCGTGAACCCAGCCCATCCGCCTGTCAGTATGATTCTACTGAGGTCAGCCCAGACCATTGATTCACTCGAGTACCAATCATGGTTCCAGAGGGGGGGTCAAGCCGAAGACCACAGAAGAGTCAGTATAGAATTGGACTCCATACCCCCTGCATTGGTATTGTTCGGGTCATTCGATGTCGGGGGTTCGGAGGGTGATGATACCGATCTCGATGATTCTGAGAATATGGATTTCGTATCCAGAATAATGGACTCCCTGATACTCAATTTAGTCGATCTTTACTTGGATGTCGGCTCTACCCTAAACGACATTCCGTCTACAGTGGTCAGTGCGATAACTGGGGGTGTCGGATCGGGAGGTGATCTCCAGGGCAGAGAGTTCAACCTCCTGATGCATGACCACTGGGGTGCCCAGAGGACTCCGACCACGATCTCTAGGATAGGAATGGAACTGGGATCGAGCCAGCACCCGGTCTTACAGGGGGATCATTTGGTTCTAGCAAATGATAGATCTCTTACTCAAGTGGTCGGGAGGTCGGGGGCTTTAGTCGATCCACTGGTCCCGATTGCCGCTAGTATTGGGTTCAGCGGGCTTTCAGCATTCACGCTGGACGATGATGATGTACTTGACGAGTTGACCGTTTACGTCAGTACAGATTCCACCGAGGAATTCAATTTCATCTATATCGAGCATGACGAGGGGACGATTTCTGATTCGTCCCATCAAGCACTTTCAATTTCTGACATCCCAGACGAGATCAGTCTGTTCCTAACTACTGAAGATGCCCAGTACTCCGCCTCGAGCACGATGGAGACAATTACATACACCGGAATTGACAATGATCAGAGGCAGGCAGTAAGGATATCCGATTTCCCCGAAGAGTTCTCTTCAACGTTCGGTAGCTCATCGAGCTGGTCCTCAACATCATCAATTGGAAGTATAGAGGCCCAGATCACCAACTCCTCCTTGCCAGTCACCATGGGAGGGGACCATTTCCTCTTCCATCACGACCCCAACGATGGGACTTCAACAATCTCATCCAGAATCTCAGGCATATCGGATGCTAGTTGGCTACCTCCTCTCGAAGAGGGCGCATCCGGTTCCGCTGGAAGGGGAACAGCATCCATCTCAGCTGCGGGAGACAGGCCCCTTAGCATCAGTGTCGACCACGCCCCGACAAGTGATGAAGACCAACTTTCGGCCCTAGCAATAATCGACCCCCTCCCCTCTAGTGTTTCAATAGAGATTCCCACTGGCTCTGATTCAGGTCCAACACTCGATGTTCCCGAACTCAATACCTCGATGGGCCTCTCTGGACTAGCATTCTTCCTCGGTGGATTTGCCGATCTTGGGCGCTCGGTGAATGCAGTCCTCTCGGGGATTACAACCGACATTTCGACAGGCTCTGGTGAAAGTTCCGGAGAGGAAGACTTCTCTTTCGGAATGCAATTGGAGGCCGATGCACCATTCGATCTAACCGTTGAATCCAGTCATGGTTCCGGGACTCTCGTCGCCCCTCCTTGGGTTCATGGGGTGTCATTCAACGCTGCCTCAACTGGAATCTCCGACGGCTTCCACCTCAGAACTTGGCTTCCAGACCTACCTCCAGTTGTCGACATGTCAATTTCTAGAACATCGGGAATCGACACCGAGGATTGGGATGTCAAACTGGGTCTGGATGGTTGGATCCCAGCACATAGCGAACTCATGATTTATGCCCAGGGGATAAATGGCCAAGACCTCTTCATGACTCTCAATGGCCTCGAAGTAGGTGTACAGACAGGACTCCTAGTGGAATCAACATTCGAATTCAAGACGGTTGCTGGAATTACAGAGGTCTCCACGTCTACCCACTATTCAATGACCGACAGATTAGATTGGGTACATGCTCTACTGGTCAACAGGGAAGCAGGCAGTAGAACCGAGATAATGATCGACGAGATTCCCGAGACTGTCGATTTTACTGCAAGTCTGGGTACTGCGATATCCATTGACATGACGGTACCAGACGTCTACCTAAGGGAAGGAATCGGAATCAAATCGATAATGATGCAACAGATGCAATGGCTAGACTCATCATGGCACCCTGCCACGGTATTCCTCACTGATTTACCCGGGTCAATCAACCTCACAACCGAACCAGACCCAAATTTTGACATCACCAAAAGCCTCGCA
>MDSW01138276.1_pt1 | contig 10065 bp, 10 predicted proteins | sample 811171 | NCBI WGS metagenome assembly MDSW01 (sample SAMN05326641, study PRJNA326480) | marine metagenome | isolation source: seawater | place: Atlantic Ocean: North West | collected 2012
ACAACTTTAAGATGGAACGATCCTGATTTAAAAATTAATTGGAATATAAAAAAACCAATTTTATCTAAGAAAGATAAAAGTGGTATTTTATTAAGAGATATAAAAAAAAATTTAAGTTATTTTCAAAAATCTAAGCAATCTTAGCTAGGATTTTTTTAATACTTTTGCAAATTCTTATTACTTCCCTATCTTTAAGTTCAGGATAAATGGGTAAACAAAAAATACCTTTTGATTTGATTTCTGAGTTTTTTAATCTTTTATTATTAGTGAAAATTTTTTTATAAGCGTTCATCTTATGAATTGGATATGGATATATAATTTTTGTTTCAATGGAATCCTCTTTGAGTTTTTTAATTATTTTATCTCTTCTTGGGTGATAGATCGTGAATAAATGATAAACATGATCAGAATATTTTCTTACTAGAGGAAGTTTTAATTCTGTTGAAATAAGTTCTTTAAAATACAAACTAGCTATATGTCTTCTTCTTGCAATTAATTTTTCAATTATTGATAATTTAAAATTTAATATGCCCGCCTGAATTTCGTCTAATCTTGAATTAATTCCATCTTCGTTTGAATAATATTTATTAAAATATTTATTCTTTTTATCTACAGTTTCAATTCCATAGAATCTTATTCTTTTAATTTTTTTATACAAATTATAATCATTTGTTAAGATAAAACCACCATCTCCATATGCACCTAATATTTTAGTTGGATAAAATGAAAAACACCCTAATTCGCCTATGGTTCCACAAAATCTATTTTTATATTTTGCTCCTTGAGACTGAGCACAATCTTCGACGATTTTTATTTTATATTTTTTAGCAATTTTAATAATTTTTTCCATTTCACATGTTTGACCATATAAATGGACAGGTATAATTATTTTAGTCCTGTTCGTAATTTCTTTTTCAATTTTAAGTGGATCAATCAGATAATCATTTCCTATATCAACTAATTTTGGAGATGCACCTGTGCTCCTTATTGCCGAAATAGTTGGTATAGCAGTATTGGCAGCAGTAATAACTTCATCTCCTTTTTTGATGCCTAGAGATTTTAACGCTATAAATAACGCATCTGTGCCACTTCCTACTGCAACTCCATACTTAGATCTATTTTTTTTTATAAATTTTTTTTCAAAATCAGACAATTCATTACCAAAAAAAATTTGACCACTATTAAGGGATTTATTAATTTTTGAGTGAATTTTTTTTTTATATTTTTTAAGTTCTCGATTATACGACCAAAATTTAATCATCTATAATTTAACATGTGCAAACCACTTGGTTTTTTTTAATATTCTCTTTTCTTTTTTAAAGATTTCATTTTTATGATTCCAGGCGAACAAAAATGTATGGTCAGGTATATTCTTTTTAAAATGATTTATTGAAACTATGGGAATATGCGTTCCTGGTGTAAAAGTGTTAATCTTATTTGGTGTGGTATCACATATAAAATCGATGTGTTTATTACCGATCCCACAGTAATTTAAGATTGTAGTGCTTTTTGATGTTGCGGCATAACCGGCAATATTTTTTCCTTTTTTTAAAATACTATTTATTTTTTTCTTCAGCTTCTTTTTTGAAATTTCACATTTTTTTTTGAAATTTAAACATCCTTTGATTGAGTCAATATTTTTTCTTTTTTCGAATTTTTCAAATTTTAAAACTTTTTTATTTATTTTATGAACACCAGATCTCCCAACTACATATCTCATTGAACCACCGTGTGTTTTTTGTGGTAAAACGTTAATTAAATCAAAATTAAACAATTTAAAAACTTTTTTAATTGAACTGACAGAAAACATAAATATATGTTCATCGTAAATTTGATCATAAGATGTTTTGTCATACATTGACCCCAAATAAGGTTCTTCAAATATAAAAAGTCCATTTTGATTTAATAAACAATCTACGCCTTTGATCAAATTACTTAAATCAGGAACATGACAAATAACATTTGCCGCAGAAATTATATCTGTATTTTTTTTAAATTTTTTTAATTTATTAGCATTTTCATATGTAAAAAAACTATTAATTGTTTTAATGCCTCTTTTTTTTGAAATTTTAGCAACATTAGATGATGGTTCAATCCCCAGTGTATTTATTTTACTACTATTAAAATTACTGAGAAAAGTCCCATCGTTTGAACCTATTTCAATTAGGTTTTTTTTTAAACTTTTTAAGTAATTTTTTTTTAACCAATTAGAATATTCTTTAAAATGGTTAATCATTCCTTTTGAGCTTCCCGTAAAAAAGGGGTAGTTTTTATTAAACATTATTTTTGGTTTTGGATGATCATTTAATTGAAATAAAGAAATTTTTTTTGAAAAACCAACTTCCATTTTAAAAAAAAATTCATTTTTAAAATCTTTTTTTCTTAAGAAACCATTTGCTATCGGCATTTTACCAAAAGACATAAATGGCTTTATTTTTTTTTTTGTTATTTTGCAGATCATTAAATATTTTTTAACAATTTTATTGTGTCTTTAATATCCTTTTCTATGCTTGAATTTAAAATTAATCCTTCATTATTTAATTTCTTTTGACTAACATGGTAGGAAAGTTGATTCATTATTGCTGATGATACAAATTTGATTTTAATTTTTTTTTTATATTTTTTTATTTTTTTTATTATTTGATTAACAGTAAAGTTGCCTGATAACGCGTTGTAAATATCATTTTTAAAAAAATCTTTTTCAATTGAAAATTTAAATACTTTAAATGCATCCTTAAGTGATAAGTACGGTCTATACTGATTTAAAGCTGTTTTATAAACATTTATGTCCTCATTTGTTGCGGCATTAAAACAAAATTTGTTAACTGCAGTATGAAACCTTATTCCTTTTGAAACACCAGCAATTGTCCCAAAGCGAAATGTATTATATTGTAAGAATTTATTTTGTTTTTTAAGCATTTTTTCTTCTATAAGTTTAATATCTGCATATGGTGACTGTGGTTTTAAGTATTTTTCTTCACAGTTTTCATCTACTACTTTTGCTTGTTTACCATAAACGCTTGTTGATGAAATATGAATTAATTTTGCCTTTTTTTTCTTACAAAAATTTATAACAGTTTTTAAACAACTAATATTATTATCATACATTCTATTTTTTTTTCCAAAACTTTTTTCTGCATTTGTCATGGAAGCCAAATGAATAACATAGTCAATTTTTTTTAAATTATTCAGACTTTCTGGATTTTTTAAATCTTTAATAATAAAACTCAAATTATTTTTTTTTTTAGAATTAAAAAGCGAGTAAAATGTGTTCGACTCAAGGTTATCAACAATAAAAGTTTTTTTTATATTTTTTATTTTGTGGACATTATCCACAAGGTAAGAGCCTATATGACCACAGCAACCTGTAATTAATAAATTCATTTTTTTTTGACAATCTTTAAGAAATTTTTATAATCTTCAATATAGTCTTTGAATTCATATTCTCTATCACAAAATACCATCAGTATGCAATTGTTTGTCTTAAATTTAATTTTGCACCAAGTTTTTGATTTCAACAAAAGACCTTTTTTGTCTTTGTAATTTAAGATTTTTGAAAAACTTTTAATTTTATTTTCATATTTAACCTCCATTTTACCAAAAATTGGAACCAAGAATTGTTTACATTTGTGGTGAGCGTGATCTCCTCTTGTAAAATTTTTTTTTCCATAAATTAAAAAAATTCTTTTTGTTTTAAAGGGAACATCTTTAACTAAGGAAAAGGGTATGAGACTTCCACTTTTTTTTGTAAATTTTTTAAAATTAAATTTTTTCATTTCTTTTTACCTATATCATAATAAATTACTGGCCATCCAAGATAATTTGAATATTTTTTAATCCTACTGGAATATATCCTAAACTTTTTATTATGTTATAATTCGAATTATATAAAGACATACAATAAATATCTAACTTACTCATTAATATCTTATTTAATATAATCTATTGATTTATCCCAGACAAACTTTGCTATTTCGGTATTATATGTATCTTTTGAACTTTTTATTTCTTTAAACTTATCAAAATATTTTCCGTTTATACCATCAAAATTTTTCGATGTTACTAATCTCAAAATAGGCTCTGATGCTTTATCATTACTTATCGCAAAAAATTTTTTAATTACGCGCATAGTATATCTATATATAGATTTATTGTTATTTCCAAAATTTGAATTTACAAACCCTGGATGTAAACAGTTGCAATTAATTTTAGTATTTAATTTTTTTTTAAAAGAATATGTTTTTAAAATATTTAAAAGTTTTGACTTACAATAAGCTTTCCATCCATTATAACTTATTTTATTTTCTAAATCATCCATATCAAATTTATAATATTTATGAGCCTCAGATGAAATATTAATAATTCTACTTATTTTAGAGTTTTCTAATTTTTCTATTAAACCAAGAGAAAGTTGTAAATAAGATAGATGATTTAAGGCAAAAGTTTTTTCAATTCCATTTGATGTAACTAACCTTTTGTCAAAAATTGCTCCAGCATTGTTAACCAGAACATCAATTGTTTTCATCTTATTAAACTTTTCTATTAATTTCTTAATTTCCTCTTTTTCTGATAAATCACACTCAAAAAATTCAACATTGGGAGTGTCTAGAGATTTTGTAACTTTATTTCCTTTTATACTATCCTTTCCAACAATAAAAACTGTATGATTTAATTTTAAAAATTTTTTTGTTAAAGCTAGCCCAATACCATCAGTTCCACCAGTAATAACTATATACATTAATACAAACTCATATCTTTAAATATTTTGACTGAATAAAATATTTTAAAATTTCATATATTTTTTTTGGATTAAAATAATACTTAAAATAAGCTAAATTTTTTAAATCCAATATATCTTTTTTACTTAGATTTTTATGGGAGAAAGTTAGATTATATTGATTAAACTTTTCAAATTTTTTTTCTGTAATAATATTTTCAAAATCTGCATAGACTGGCGTGCCTGGGTAAGGAGTAAAAACACTAAACTGAGTATATAAATTTGGTAAATATTTAGAATATTCAATCGATTTAATAATTGTATCTCTAGTGTCCTCTGGATTTCCAATTATAAACATTGTTTTAACTTTTATACCCTCATCCTCACATTCTTTAATTACTTTATATTGTTTATCATGTTCAACTGTAAATCTTTTCATGTCATTTAAGACAAAATCACTTGCCGACTCTACTCCGACATAAACTAACCTTAAGCCAGCTAACTTTAACAATTTTATCATTTCATTATCTAAATTATTTAAGTGGGTTTCGACCATAAATGTTATATCTAATTTTTGCTCGATCACTTGCTTACAAAACTCAATAGTATGTTTTTTGTTTATTGAAAATACTGGATCTCTGAATACAAATTTATTTGTTCCAAGTTTTTTTTTCCAAAACTTTATTTCTTTTATAATGTTATTTACTGATCTTGCTCTCACTTTTCTACCTTGCTGTAAAGGATAAGTGCAATAAAAAAAACAAGAATAAGGACATCCTCTAGTACCTAGTAATGGGATAGCAATTTTCTCATTTAAACTAAAAAAATTATTTCTTAATGGGTAATTTTTTACATAATTATCCCAATCAGGAAAAGGGAAATCATCTAATGCAACGGGCGAGTAAAATTCATTTATCATATCTTTGTTAGAAAATAATTTACTTAAAAAATCAATATTCATTTTTCCACTTTTATTTAGATTATAAAAAAAAGTGTCTGACTCATTCTTAATCACTATTGTATTTTTTTTTAAATATTTTTCTCTCATAATCGTCGCAAAAATTCCAGTTACAAAAATTCTTTTTTCACTAAGTTTCATTAAACAATCTAATTCAGTTTCATGCGCAATTATAGATGAAGGTAAAATTATAAAATCCGAGTCTGAAATTTCTTTATCATTCAAATCTCTAGTATAATGAACTTGATTATTTTCTCTTATAATTGAACTTATAATCATTACTTCTACAGATGGCATCCCAACATTTCCATCGACATACGTATTCAATAATTTTGAAAAAAATGAATTCCCAAAGTCATTACCAGTTCCATAACCGCCAGCAGTATCTTTCACAAGTCTATGTTTTTTTTCAGGATAAATGTCTAGTATGACAAATTTCATTTGGTGTTTATAATCTAATATTTCTTTTTAATATACTTTTAAAAATCATTGCCAAAACTAATTCTTTTTTGAATATATTTCATTTTATAGATTTTTTTGAGAATATATGAATTTATTATTTTAATAGATTGAGTTAAAGATATGTAATTACAAATGATAAATCTTAATAACAAAATAAACAGCATAGAAAAGAGAACATTTTATTTTACTCTTTTAATTATTTCTATCTGGTATTTGATTTTTGGTTTAGATCTTATAAATGAACCATATATTTGGGATGATTTACATTTTTTCAGAAATTACTCTAATCAAGATCTAAAAAATATATGGACCGGTAATTGGGATGCTGATGGCATCGAGACACCTGGTTATCGCCCTTTTGCAGTTTTATATTACCATATTTTATATCTAGTTTTTGGAGAAAATACCTTTTTATTTAGAAATTTTGTTATTTTTGAGGCTCTTATATTAATTTTGATCTCTAATAAATTATTAATTTATCTTAATTTTAGTGAAAGAAAAATATTTTTTTTTATTTGCCTAATAGTCTTTTCAAAAATTTTTATTACACTTATTTCTTGGTTTACAATTAGTGTTTTAATTTTAGTATACATTTTATCGTTTACTTCAATTCTGTTGTTTTTAATAAGTATAGAAGAAAAGAAAAAAATTATATACTTCTTATCAATATTGATATCTGGAATTGCCATATTCACTAGAGAAGAACTTTATATAATTCCAATTGTTTTATTTTTAATTTATTTTTATAAAAAAAAGGTAAATTTTTATAATCTTATATCTATTTCAATAAAAGTTTTACCTTTTTTAAGTTTAGTAATTATTCATATCCTTTTAAGAAAACAATTTATTCCTGAAGGGGACCATCTTCAAATAGTTGATTATACAATTAAATATGGAGAAAATTTGATTACATTTGGAGGCTTAATAAAAGCTTTTAAATCATCCTTTTTACCAATGGGATATTTTAGTTTAAAAAATTCTGATTTAATTCAAACTTTTTTTTCATTTTTATGGATTACTTTAATTATATTTTCTTTAATTATTATAATTAAAAATTGTACAATTATTAAAGATAATTTAAAAAAAAATTTTATCTTAGTATCGCTAACTTTAGTATGTTGTTTGCCTCATTTAACAATTCCCAGAGCATGGGGAATTTTTTTACCTAGTTTTTTTGCTCTTGCTTTAATAATAAGTTTAATCGATTCTCTTTTTCTTTTAAGAAAACCTAATAAAAATCTCTATAACAACTTTTATTTCTTAATAAGTTTAGTTTTAATGTTTGTTGGTATATTAGGAGGGATTTATAGATCTTCCGAACATGCTAAAGCAATGAATCAATATTCATTAAGTATAATTCGTTACGATGCATTATTCATATACGGATTTAAACATGAGGGCTTTAATCTAAGTATTCCTAAGGCAAGATATCTTTCGAAAAAAAAGCACCTTAATCAACTAAAGATATATGATTTTCGTAGAGATGATGAAATTCCTATTACTTCAAAAAAAATAATTATAAATAGATACCGGCCAATCTGGTTTTAATTAATCAATATATTTGTGGCGGAGAGAGAGGGATTCGAACCCTCGAAACAGTTTCCCATTTACACACTTTCCAAGCGTGCGCCTTCAACCACTCGGCCACCTCTCCATTTTTTATAAATACATTATAATTTGATTATTTTTTTAAGTTTTGAGATATTGATTGATGAATTGAATGGCATACCTAAATTTGAATTTTTCTTTAAGTAGGTTTTTTTAACATTCTTATTATTTTTTTTGGCGAACTCATGAATTGTTTTTGATTTTCCGCCAACATTCAATATTCCTTTTTGATTTAAAATTTTAAATAAAATTTTTGCAACCTCATCATGATAAGCAAAACTTGTCTTTACATTCGCAAAAGCTTTTTTGTGAACAAAAGGTTTTTCAGTCATACACACTCGTAATATTAAAGAGTTTTTGTAAAGTTGCACAGAGGCTTCTCCTCCAAGTTTAGACCAAGCATAATTGTTTACTGGTAAAAGGGAGTCCATCTCCTTATAATTGCCATGAATACCTGGATATACATAATTTGTTGAAAAATAAATAAGTTTAATATCATTTTTTTCGCATGCTTTTGTAATATTTGCTGTTCCAATAATATTTAGATCTATACTTTTTTTAATATCTTTTACATGAGCATCCATTGGGCGAGACAAGGCAGCTAAATGAATTAAATAATGTGGTTTTATTTTTTTTAAATATTTTTTTATTTTCTTTGGATCTAAAATATCTAGTTCTTTCTTCGATGGAAATAACATCAAGTACTTTGATGCTTGATTCTTTAAAACAGTTCCAAATCTTCCAGATCCTCCAGTAATTACAATTTTTTTCATGCAATGTGCTCTTTAAATAAATGTAAATTTTTTTGAATATATTCAGGATAAGAATGATCAATTAAAATTTTTTCAAATTTATATCCCCTAGCAAAAATATCTTCTAAATTATTTACTCTTTTTTTTATATTTTCTAAATTAGTAAATTCATCAATATCATATTCTGAATGGGGAAAAGTTTTTATTTTTTTTGATATTAATTCAAAATTGTACAAATTGTTAAAATGCCAACCTCCTTCCTCAATTATTTTAATACTTTTTTCAACTTTAAAGTTCCAAAAAGGTTTAGAAATGTTTTTTTTTAAAATTTTTTTTCTTAAATAAGTAAAGTTTTTAAGAAATTTTCTTTTGCATATCCTGGTACCTTCCCAGGGGGTTTCAAATTTATTAAAAATATTGATTTTATAAACATAAAAGTTTTGAAGAAAAATTCCAAAATTTTTATCTAAATCAAAGTTTTTTAATTTTAATGGATTTGGTATTTCGTCTGAGTCAGAAAACATTATATAGTCATCTTTTTTAGCATCTTTAATTGCATCAAATATTTTTTCTCTTTGATAGCTCTCAGCAAACCAACCATTACTTAAATTTGGAAATTGTTCCTCAATAATTAAATGCCTTACTTTATCTTTAAATTTACTACTTATTAGAGAAAAATTTATTGGTTTTGGATTTCCCTTATGGTCAAATCTGGACTCACAAATTACAAAATAATCAACTACATCATTTAATATTTCAAATCTTAGATTAGTTAAAAAATTTTCATCAAAAAATGTAATACAATCATATATTTTTACTTTACTCATCTTTTTTTATTACCACTAGACAGTTATTTGCAATATTTTTATCATGGAAAATATCAATTACTGAGAAATTATAATCTGTTTTTTCAAAATAATTTATAAACTTTTCTTGATCTTTATAATAAACATCCTCAATAATATAAATTCCATCGTCTGCTAAATGCTTTATAGAATTTTCAAAAAAGCAAATATTAGCATTATACTCATGTAGACCATCTTCTAAAATAATATCAAACTTCTCTACTCCTATTTTTTCAAACATTGATTTGATTGTATCAGGGTTTGTTTGATCAACATAAAAAGTTTTTATTCTATTTTCATTTTTTAATATTCCCTTATCAACATCTGCGCCATATATATTTGCATTTATGAAAAAATCTCTCCAAGCCCTCAGTGATGCTAGTGGTTTGCCATCCTTTCCCATGTTACTAGGAACTTTAACATTATTTGATCCAAGGCCTATTTCTAAAAAATTTTTAATATTTTTTTTTTGGTTGCCAAAAATTAACGAGTAGTATTGTGCATAATTATGGTGATTATTTTTACCTCCTTTATCACTGCCATAGTAATCCATTAATCTTTTTAATTCTTGACTGGTATTGCTATGAGACAAGTATGATAAATTTAAATTTTTTTTAACACTTAAAAATTTTGATTTATATTTAATTTTTCTAAAAAAATTTCTCAAAAATCTCATTTTAATTTTCTTTATTTATTTTTAATACACCAATGAAAGCTTCTTGA
>MDSW01106374.1_pt1 | contig 10064 bp, 9 predicted proteins | sample 811171 | NCBI WGS metagenome assembly MDSW01 (sample SAMN05326641, study PRJNA326480) | marine metagenome | isolation source: seawater | place: Atlantic Ocean: North West | collected 2012
ACTGAAAGAGATTTATAAAAAGGATGCGCATTTTCGCCACGAACAGAACTGGTCTTTAACATTGGAAAATTAACACCATATGTAGTTGAGCAAAATTCGGCAACTTTTGATTCATCTTTAAACTCCTGATAAAAGTCCCTTGAGGGTATACCAATGATGGTAAAGTTTTTGTCTTTATACTTCTCATACAATTTTTGAAGTCCAGCATATTGATTTGTAAAACCACATCTACTTGCAACATTTACAACTAACAAAGTTGAATCCTCAAATTCACAAAGATTCAATGATTCTTTAGAGTCAAGAAGGTTGATTTTATGATTTAGTATGTTTGGACATGCTTCCAAAAAAGAGGTAAAAATAAAAAGTGCTAATAAAGCATTGGCCTTCAACATGGTGGTAATACTATACTAAGGGTGCTACACCGTAAATACTTGTAACAAATATTGATACCAACGCAAGTAGCTCAATGTTTTCCAATATTTTATTTTTTGTTTTATTACTCATATTTACTTTTATCCTAAAAATTAGGAGGGCTAGCTGCCCTCCATTTTCCAGAGAATGTCAGCTTTACATAGGGGGAGAGGAGTGCTGACATGTATTATTATACAAACTTATAATATATTATCAACCATTTTTATATATTTTTTTTATTTATTATTTTATATACGTTTTGTTTATGAAGGTATAAGGTTTCAGTGTGTTATTGTTAAAAATAAACATTTATAATAAGTTTTCTTAATTAAAAGGTAGAGATATGAAAGGTACAGTTAATTATTCAGTAGTCGGAAATGTTGCAATTCTTGAGGTAGATAATCCGCCTGTAAATCCCTTAAGTAGCGGGGTCAGAGTAGGATTGAAAGAATGCTTTGAGAAGGCAAATTCTGATGACTCAATAACCGGAATTATTCTAAAAGGAGCTGGAAATGCTTTTATTGCAGGCGCAGACATATCAGAGTTTGGTCAACAAGTAGAAGGCCCTGATCTGCACACTACTTTGGCAGGTATAGAATTAAGCGAAAAACCTGTTGTAGCAGCTATAAATGGGCCTGCATTGGGTGGTGGTCTTGAAACAGCTTTGTGCTGTAATTATAGAATTGCAACTCAAAATTCATTTGTTGGCTTGCCAGAAGTAAATCTAGGTTTGTTACCAGGAGCTGGAGGAACACAACGACTTCCAAGAATAATAGGACCTGATAAAGCACTCACGATAATGCTTACGGCAGAGGGTGTGCAGGCACAAAAAGCTCTAGAAATGGGTATTCTTGATGAAATTTCCAATAATGATCTGATTGAAGATGCAATTAATTTTCTTGAGAAAAAGATCAAGCAAAATAGTTCACATCCAAAAATCAGAGATGCTAATGAGATGCTTGTTGAAGCACGAGGTAACTCAGAGATAATCGATAAAGCCAAAAGCTATGTAGCGAAAGCTAGACGTGGACAATTTGCACCGGGTCAAATAATAAAATGTGTTGAAAGTGCAATTAATCTTGATGACTTTGATGAAGGTATGAAAAAGGAGTCAGAATACTTTCTTGAATGTCTAATGCATCCACAAAGAGAAGCAATGATTAACGTATTTTTTGGTCAAAGAACAGCTGCAAAGATAAAAGATGTACCAAGAGAGACTCCAACATCTGAAATTAAGGCCGTTGGAATAGTTGGGGCTGGAACAATGGGAGGAGGTATAGCAATGAATTTTGCAAATGCTGGTATACCTGTGACCATTTTAGATCAAGATCAAGAAAATATTGATAGGGGTATGAAAGTTATAAATAAAAATTATCAATTCATGGTTGATAGAGGAAGAATGAAAGAAGAAGTTAAAAACAAAACAGTTGCTTTAATTACTCCCTCACTTGACTATGATAGCCTCAAAGATTGCGACATAGTTATAGAAGCTGTATATGAAAATCTTGAACTTAAACACAAGATTTTTATGGAACTTGATAAACACGTAAAGCCTGAAGCAATATTAGCTACCAATACTTCAGGGCTAGATATAGATTCTATTGCATCAGTAACAAATAGGCCTGAAAAGATAGTGGGCACTCACTTTTTTAGTCCAGCTAATATAATGAAGCTTCTTGAAGTGGTGAGAGGAGAAAATACATCAAACGAAACTCTGGCTACTGTTATGAAAATTAGTAAAGCTATTAAAAAAACAGCAGTAGTGTCACTAAATGCACCAGGATTTATTGGAAATCGAATGCTTCTTGGATATTCAAAACAAGCAAACATGTTGCTACTTGAAGGAGCATTGCCCAGCCAAATTGACAATGCAATTGAAGCATTTGGTTTAAATATGGGTCCTTTTCGAATGATGGATTTAATAGGCTTAGATTTAGGATGGCGTGCTAGGAAACTTGCAGGAGTAGATTCACCACTTACAAATAAGATTGCTGATACGCTATGCGAAAATGAACGCTTTGGTCAAAAGAATAGTAAAGGATTTTATAATTATTCAGAAGGATCTAGAGCTCCAAATCCTGCGCCAGAAAATGAAGAGATATATTTTAAGATATCTGAGGAGAATGGTTTCACTAGGAGGGAAATTAGTGATGAAGAAATTGTAGATAGATGTATCCTTGCACTAGTAAATGAGGGAGCAAAAATTTTAGAAGAAGGAGTAGCACAAAGAGCAAGTGATATGGATATTGTTTACATAAATGGATATGGATTCCCTGTATGGAGAGGTGGTCCGATGTTTTATGCAAACTCATTGGGATTGGATAAAGTCTTAGAGAAACTTAAAGGTTTTCAAGAAATTGATAGCGACTTTTGGAAACCAGCAGATTTATTAGAGAAATTGGCAAAAGACGAATTAAAATTTGGTGAAGCACCAGATATCAATGAAAGAAAAGGTAAAATGAAGTTTCCTGATATAGTAGGCTACTAAAGCTTAATATTTACTGGAGTGCCTGCTTTTATAAGTCCATAAAGCTCAATAACATCATGGTTAAACATTCTTATGCACCCATGTGATGCCTTTTTTCCAATCAGTCCCTCTTCCTGGGTTCCATGTATATAGATATATCTATTGTAGGAATCGACATTACCACCAAGGTTTTTACCGTCTTCAAGCCCTTTTAGCCACATTATTCTTGATGTTATAAAGTCATTATCTGTATCAATACTATGATCTATGATTTTAGCTTTGCTATTTATTAGAACTCTATTGACAAAAATTTCATTTTTATCGACATTTGTTCCAAATAATTCACTTATCACATGCTTACCGAGCGGCGTTTTGAAACTATTCTCAATCTGCCCCTCCCCAAAACTTGAAGTAGATACTGGATATGACTTAATTAGCTTATTATTGTTGAACAAATACATCCTTTGTTGTGATATATCAACATCAATGTATTTTTCAGACAGCAAGTACTGATTTATAAAAAAAACTAAAACAATTAAGAAAGTCTTCAAAAAATTAACCTTTGAATAATTAATGAAAGTATGAAGATAACTTTCATACATATCAAGTAAAATATTATGTTATATGAATATTTAGCATATATGCTTGTCTGATTTGATAGCTTAACTTCGTAAATTTTTGATTCAGATTTACCAGTTTCAATTTTATCAACAATTGTTCCATTATTGTCAACAAAAGCTGAGATTCCATTAGTTGTTGCTCTTATAATCCACTTATTAATCTCTTTTGCTTTTGCTCTTACAATCTGAAGATGCTGTTCAGGTCCATAGCTATTTCCAAACCAGCTGTCGTTGCTTATATTAATGACAAAAGTTGAGTTTTTTGATTCCTCGATATAGTAATTCACAAATATTGCATCAAAGCATATTAATGGCAAAAAACTTGTTTCCATAAAATTCAATCTTTCAATATTACTCATGGACGGTTTCATATTGGACATAGGTAAATCAAAAAAATCAATTAAGCCTCTTAAATATGGCTCGAAAGGCACATATTCACCAAAAGGTACTAGTTTAGCCTTTCTATGAGTTTGATTGTATTCAGGTAAAAATGACATTGAGTTAAAAAGATTTACACCATCATATTCATATATGCCGCTTAGAACTCTTATATTTTCAGTCTTAAGCATTTCCTCTAACTTTTTAGATCTTATGCTTGGACTTAAATATGGTAATGGTGCCTCTGGCCATACAATAAGATCTGCTGTCTTTATTTTTTTAGTTAGCGTCATTAATGTAGTTTCGATTGTTTCTAGATACTCAGAGTCAAACTTTAGATTTGTATCAAGTGATGGTTGGACAATACCAACTGATATTGTTTTGGATTGTAAATCTTTGACTTTGTTGACTTCAGGCAATGTTAGTAAGAGGCAGAAAATAAAGATTAAAGGTGCTCTTAGATTATAATTTATACTCATAGCAGCGGTAACAATATAAAAGAAAATAACGCTACATCCGGTAACACCGATAATAGAAATAAGGGGTGACAAGATTGTATCTAAAAATATAAGACCTGATTGGAACCAGGGAAACCCACCAAGTAAAAAGTATCTAGAGATCTCTGTCAAAATCAATAAAGTTGAAATTGAAATTATTATCATTTTTGTTCGTTTGACTTTTAGATATTGATAAATAAATAAAGGAGAAAAGAAGGTAAGGCTTAGCGTGATAGTCAAGATCACTAAGAATATTAAAGAAAGATAAAAATTGACATTTCCATGATAGTGAATACTCACTATTAGCCAGAATATTCCTAACAGCCAATAACCAAAACCCCACGCAAAGATATTAAGAAATTTATTATTTATCTCGTTCTGGATTATCCACACTAAGTAGCAAAAATTTAAGACTAGAATAAATTTTAGATCATATGGTGAGAAGGCAAGAAAACTTGATGCGCCTATCAAAAATGATATTAGGCAATTACATTTAAGTTTTAACTGTGATGCCAATTTTTTTGACTTTTCTTTTATCTGCTGCAGTTACAGCAAGAAGCATGTTTTCTATTTCAATTCTATCACCAACTTTTGGAATTTGACCAAGTTTATATATAAATAAACCGCCAAGTGTCTCTGCGTTTATATCATCAAAATTCTTATCAAACTTTTTCTCAAATACGCTTAATTCAAGCCTGGCATCAGCAATAAATTCATTCTTACTAACTTGAATAATTTCGTCTGCATCAGTAGGATCATGCTCATCTTCAATTTCACCAACTAATTCTTCCAATACATCTTCGATGGTAATAAGTCCAGAAATTGTTCCATATTCGTCTATGACAACAGCCATATGTGATCGATCTTTCTTAAATTCTTCCAGCATTGTGTCTGCCTTCTTATTTTCCGGTACAACCCTGACATCTCGTAATATGCTTGAAAGGTTTATTTTTTGTTTTGTTTTCATGATTGGTAGTATGTCTTTTGCAAGCAAAAGTCCAAGAACTTCATTAGACTCATTTCCTAAAACAGGATAACGTGAGTGGCCAGTATCAATGATTCTATTTAATAATTCCGATTCTTTATCGTTAATATTGATTGTCACCATTTCAATCTTCGGCACCATAATTTCTTTAAGAGTGATATTACCAAGCCTTATTGCTTTTTCAGCTATAAGCTGCGCTTCCTTGTCAATAATATTGCTTGTGAGCGCGTGCTCTAGAACTTCAGAGACCTCATTAAGTGATTGTGGTTTGAAAGAAATGAATTTTTTTATCCTTTCAAGGATATTCGACGGTGGTTTATCTTCTTCAGATGTCATATTTTGTATGGATTAGTTATATTTAACCTTTTTAAGAAGTCAATCTCAAGCGCCTCCATCTTTCTTTCATCATCAATTTTATGATGTGTTTCTCCAAGAAGATGCAAAATGCCATGAGCGAGCAGGTGAAGAAAATGATTTCTAAGTTCTTTTCCTTGCTCTTTTGATTCTTTTTCCAAACATTCAACGTTTAGGGCAATATCTCCAATTTCATCATCTAAAGAGTAGAGGCCCTCATTTGGGAAGGCCAATACATTAGTAGTTTTGTTTTTATCTCTAAATTTGTGATTCAGTTCCATCATCTCCTCATCACTAACAAGCTTGAGATTGATTTTCCCGGACTGAGAGAACTCCTTAAGTATCATTTCAGTTAGTGACCGCATTTCGTCTTCAAGCTTCTGTATTTCTGATGGAATTATCGAGGTAATGTTTAATGACACAGTTATTTTTTTTCTATGGAATAGGCATCCACTATTTTTTTTACTAATGGGTGCCTGATAACATCTATTGATCTAAATTCTGTAAATCCTATGCCATCTACTGATTTCAAAATTTTTAGAGCATGAATTAAACCAGAGGGAACATTCTTTGGTAAATCAATTTGAGTTGCATCTCCATTCACTACACCATAAGACCCAAACCCCATTCTTGTTAAAAACATCTTCATTTGATCAATTGTAGTGTTTTGCCCCTCATCCATAATGATAAAAGAATTGTTGAGAGTTCTGCCTCGTAAATATGCAAGAGGTGCAACTTCAATGATATCCCTTTCCAATAATCTATTTACCTTTTCAATGCCAACCATTTCAAAAAGGGCGTCATAAAGTGGCTTTAAATATGGATCAACTTTTTGTGATAAGTCTCCAGGCAAAAAACCAAGTTTTTCTCCTGCCTCAACTGCAGGTCTTATCAAAACAATTTTCTCGACTTTTCCAGTTTGTAAAAATTCAACTCCTTTCGCAACAGCTAAATATGTCTTCCCAGTACCAGCAGGACCAATTCCAAAGTTTAGTTCATGTGAATCAATCATCTTAACAAATGTATCTTGATTCTTTGTCCTTGGCTTTATTTGTTTTCTTGGAGTTTTAATGATTTGCATTTCTTTAGAATCACTAAAAATGTTATTGTTGGTCGCAAGATATATAGTTTCTTTTGAGATATCGCTACCATTGCAACATGAAGCATACAAAGTCTTAATAATGTGTTCTGCGTGATCTAGCTTATTTTTTTCACCCTTAATGCTAATTTTGTTACCATTTTGAAATATTTTTACTGATAAGTTTTCTTCAAGCAGCTTTATATTTCCATTTAATTCGCCTACAAATGATGCCAAAAATTTTGTGTCCTCTGGAACGAGTTTGATTTTTCTTGAGCTAGATGTTTCTTTAAGCATTCAAACTCATGAGATAGTGATTATGGATAATGTATAAAAAAATATATCTATTTTAAATTGCCTTTAAGAGAGTTAGGTAAAGCCTCTACTATTTGAATATTAATAAATTGTCCAATTAAATCAACACTCTGCGATGTAAAATTTACAACCTTATTACAAACAGTCCTTCCATAAAGTTGTCCGGGATCTTTTTTTGAAACACCCATAACAAGAATTCTTTGGGAAGTTCCGACCATTTTCCTGCTGTAACCATTTGAAAAATAGTAAAGTTTTGACTGAAGCTCTTGCAGTCTTTCTTTTTTAATGGAGTCTGATACGTTATCTTCCATCTCAGCTGCAGGAGTATTTGGTCTTGGACTGTAAATAAAACTAAAAGATTCATCAAAACGTATTTTTTCTACGACACTCATCGTTTCAATAAAATCTTCATCGGTTTCACCAGGAAAGCCAACTATAAAATCTGAGGAAAACTTCATTTCAGGCCTGACCTCAACAATTTTATCAACAAGTTCGTAATATTGTTTAATGTCATATCTTCTTCGCATGAGTTTTAAAATTCTGTCAGATCCGCTTTGAACCGGCAAATGAACATGGCTGACTAACTCAGGCACTCGATCATATGTTTCAATTAAATCGTCTTTGAACTCAAATGGATGACTGGTTGTGAACCTAATTCTGTCCACATTTTCTATTTTTGCAGTGAGTTCAATTAATTTTGCAAGTGTAGACTTTTCACCATCAAGCATGCCATTAAAATTGTTTACGTTTTGCCCTAAGAAATGGATTTCTCTAGCACCATTATCTGCAAGCATTGATACTTCCTCCAAGATTTCTTGGACTGGTCTTGATACCTCATGCCCTCTAGTATGAGGAACCACACAAAATGAACAGTATTTATTGCAACCCTCCATAATTGACACGAATGCAGATGGCTCATCTTTGCTGTTCTGTGGGAGATATGAAAATTTCTCAAGTTTCGGGAAGGAAATATCAACCTGTCTTGTTTCATTGTTTACTCTTTCATTATAAAGTTTGGGAAGCTTGTGTAATGATTGTGGTCCAAATACTATATCAACTGTTGGTGCTCTTTTAATTATTTTCTCTCCCTCTTGAGAAGCAACACAGCCTCCAATCGCAATTTTTAAATTAGGGTTCTTGTCTTTTATTTTCTTCCATCTACCAATTTGATGGAAGACCTTTTCCTGTGCCTTCTCTCGAATAGAGCATGTATTTAAAACCATCAAATCTGCCTCATGCTCATTTGTTGTGAGCTCGAAATTGTCCTCATCTGTAAGCAAATCAGCAATTTTTGCAGAGTCATATTCATTCATCTGACAACCATGAGTTTTTATATATAATTTTTTGCTGGTCATAATTTATTATTTCAAAAAGGTGATATTTATATCATTTTTAAAATTTTAATTCTAATAAATAACCCATATAAATCTTTTATTATTAAAATTAATACATATATCAGTTCAATGGGAAATAAAACAATGTACAAAATAAATTTTCTCCAGCTTGGAGAAATATATGAAGTATTCGCCAAACAGATTTATCAAAGCGATATGTATGGATTCATTGAGGTTGAAGAATATGTTTTTAATAAAGACGAACAAATAGTGGTTGATCCATCTACTGAAAAGCTTAAGAATGAATTTAAAGGCGTTAAAAGGTCTTACATCCCAATCAATGCAATTGTAAGAATAGATGAAGTTTTAGAATCCGGTGAGGCAAAGATTAAGAAAAATAAAAGTGATATTTCGCCTTTTCCAATAAATATCCAGCCTCAATCTAAAAAAGATTAATTTTTATATAACATTTCATGAAATGTAACTATATTTGTTATAACCTTTTTATGTGAGAAGAAGAGGTTTCCTAAAATTAATTGCATTGGGCTTTTCATTCTTGCCACTTAGGTCATTTTCCTCAACTCCAATCTTATATGAAACTAATAAATATTCTTTTAATCACGGTGTAGCGAGTGGAGATCCTAACAGCTCGCACGTAATTTTATGGACAAGAGTTACTCCTAAAGTAAGTGGCACAGTCAATGTGATGCTCGAAATTTCGAAAGATATAGGCTTTGATGAAATAATTCATCGCAAAAAATGCTCTACAAATTATGATAATGATTATTGTGTGAAATATGATTTTCATGCAGCTAAATATATCAGTCCACGTGAGCATTTTTATTTTAGATTTATTATTGATTCAATACATTCTGATATTGGTCGATCAAAATTACTTGATCAAAGTGCGGAGAAAGTAAATTTTTCAGTGTTTAGTTGTTCGAACTATCCTGCAGGTTTTTTCCATGCATATGAGGAATGCTCAAAAGAAGATATTGATTTTTGGATTCACTTAGGTGATTACATATATGAATACGGTCAGGGAGGTTATGGAACTGAGACTGCAGAAAGATTTAATAGAGTGCCCGAGCCGAAAAATGAATTGTTTTCTCTATCTGATTACAGAAAACGACATGCTCAATATAAAAGTGATAAACAATCAAAATTGTTACATGCCATGCATCCTTTAGTTGCAGTTTGGGATGATCATGAAGTATCTAACGATACATGGAAATATGGAGCTGAAAACCACTCATTGGATGAGGGAAATTTTGTTTTTAGAAAGGCCAATGCTATGAAGGCGTATTTTGAATGGATGCCAATTAGGCTTACTCATAAAAATCATATTTATAGATCTTTTAATGTTGGTACCTTACTAAATCTTATGATTCTAGATACCAGACACACCGATAGGGATAAGCAAATTGAGTTTAGTAAATACTTTTCAAAGGAAGGTTTTGAATTTGATAATTTTTACTCCGACTTGAATCATCCAGCAAGGAAGTTAATTGGAAACAATCAAATTGAATGGCTTGAATCAAAGCTGAAAATGAATTCTGCAAAATGGAATGTGGTTGCACAGCAAGTGCTTATGACAAAGATCAAATTTCCTGACTTAACTAACG
>MDSW01107175.1_pt1 | contig 10064 bp, 10 predicted proteins | sample 811171 | NCBI WGS metagenome assembly MDSW01 (sample SAMN05326641, study PRJNA326480) | marine metagenome | isolation source: seawater | place: Atlantic Ocean: North West | collected 2012
ATTTATAACTAGTTGTTGAAAAATTTAGGTAATAATTTTCAACATTACCTACTATGCACTTCATAGAAATTAAATTTAATTGTAAATCCCAAAATCTTTCATCTGAGGCATAATTGCTTAAAGATAAGCTTTTCCACAATCCATTAAACTTATCTGAAAGTGATGCTGAAAACCTTAATATATAAAATGTAATAGTCGTAAACACAAAAATTCCACCGTACGGCAAAAATCTATTGTGATTTAACAAAATAATGATTAAAAAAGCGTATATAGAAAAAATTGATACATTTGTAAAAAGAAATAAAACGAATAATAAAGAATAATAAAAATATATATCTTTGTATGGTTTAAATTTAATATCACTCATTTTCAAGTAATTTTTTAATATTAAAAATTAATCTACTTACAACATACTTTTGCTTTTTTTTACTCATATGCGACCCTAGGGGAATATAAAATCCGTTTTTACCTAAATATTCTGAATTAGGAAGCTGAAAAATTTCATCGTAAATATTTCCATAAGATGGTTGTTTATGAAGTGGCCAAAAAAAAGGTCTACATTCAATGTTATCAGTCATCATTAATTCGAGTAACTTATCCCTTAAGCCAGGACTTTTTAAAACTAGGCCATATACCCAATAATTATTATTAACAGCGTTTATTTCATTTAAAGGTAAATAAAAATAGTCGCTATATTTGCTTAGCAATTCATTATAAAAGTTTCCCTGTTTTTTCTTTTTAACAATAATTTTTTGATAGGTTTTATTTTTTATTTGAGAGTAGCCTAAAGCTGCTTGAAGGCCTCCCAGCCTAGAATTCCAATATAAATTATTTGTTTTAAAACGATTAATTTTTGTAAAATCTAAATTTCTCATTTGTAAAAATTTTGAATAATTATCTTTATCTTTTGCTAATATCATTCCCCCTTCTCCCGATGTGATGTGTTTATTTGCATAAAAGCTAAATGTAGCAAAATCACCAAATGAGCCGCAAATTTTATCATTGACAAAAATTCCATGAGCTTCAGCTGAATCTTCAATTAAAGTAATGCTATTTTTAGTACAGAAGTCTGAAATTTTTTCAATATCACATGGCAACCCATATGTGTGAACGGCAATAATTGCTTTTGTGTTTTTAGTAACTTTTTCCTTTACATTATCAAGTGTCATATTCCATGAATCAAAGTCTACATCACAAAATATTGGCTTTGCGGGTGTTCTCGATATAGAAGCTAAGCACGAAATTATAGTTAAAGAAGGCATTATTATCTCATCATCTTTTTTTAAATCTAAACTATTTAACACTAAATCTAATGCGACTGATCCATTGGAAACAGCAACTGAATACATATTATTGTGTTGTTTGGAAAATTCAGTTTCAAATTTTTTTACATAAATACTTGATCCAGAAATTTCTCTTTTTAATGCTGCCTTAAATACATCAAAAGAGTTCGTAAATGTAATCCAAGGTTTAAATACTCGAATCATTAAAATCTTTTTTTATCATTATTTTCATCAAAAGGTCCTTGCTTTATTTCAATAAATTTGGCTTCTTCAGTCACCTTTAATGAATGTCCTCCTGAAAACAAAACAATGATTTCTCCGGGCATTACTATAAATTTATCTATAAATTTTAAATCATTGTCATATATTTCAACTTCTATTTTTCCACTTAATAAAATTAGAGCTTCAGAGGTAGTTTCTATAATCCTATTTTGTTTGTTGTGTATATGACGTTCGATTTCACTGTCTTTTTCTAAAAAAAAAGATGCAACCTGGAAATCTAAATGGTCGTCTGTAAAAAATTGTTTTTGAGAATCTGTAGAAAATGGTTTTACCTTTTGGGCTAAAAGCAAATTATTTGAATCGTATATTTTCATAGTTTTAATTCTACCCTGCATTTATATGCTGTTGTTAAATATGGAAGTCCTCTTGATATTAATTGAAATATTGTTGAAGCAGTTTTTGATTTTCCGTACTTTCTAGTCTCGCAAATATAACCAATTTCTTTTACAGGAATATTTGATTTCATTAAATATGTGACAATATTCAAAAAATACTCTCCATAATTTGACTCTTCAAATAAAGATTTTGATAAATATTTTTTTTTAAGAATTATAAAACCACTCGTTAGATCTTTTACTTCTGATTTTAAAATTAAATTTAAAAGTTTGTTGAACATAATAGATACAATCATTCCCAGAACAGAGTCTTCAGACTTGCTAACATTAAAAGCTGCCTTGAGGAATGATTTATTATTCAATTCAGTAACACCTTTATATCCCCCGCCTTCAACAAATCTTGAACCGATAACAACTTTTTGGTTAGTAAAATAATTTATTATTAATTCTTTTACAGCTCTGTTATGCATGGAGCCATCAGCATCTAACCACATGACGTTTTGAGATATTGCTCTATCAATTCCTTCCCAAATTGATAGAGGAAGTGAAGGGTTTGAACTACGAGAAAATATTTTAATATTTGGATTTGTTTTATTAAAGTTATTAATTAAATCAACAGTACTGTCTATAGAGCCATCGTCCACAATAATAATTTCATAATTATCAAATTTTTCTTCCTCTAAAATTTTCTCAAGTTCAGGAACTAAAATTTTGAGGTTTTCATATTCATTTAGAGTTGGTAAAATAATACTTAATTCTTTTTTCATTTTTTTAATCCTAACAAAAGAATGTATCCGTAATGATTTCTAAATAATTTCTCAAAAAAATTATCCAAAATTAATCCTATTCTATTTCCAAAAATGCTCATAAATATCATCGGAGTCATATATTTTTCAATATTTTCAATTTTAAAAGTTGACTTTTTAATTAGCTCAATTAAAGTTTTTTTTGTATATCTTGATTTATATTCTTCTGAATAATCTAATGATCCAAATCTGTTTAAAAAAAACTCTAATAATTTCATACTTATTTTAAAATTTGGAGTTGTTAAATACAGGCTTCCATTTGGTTTTAATATTTTATAAAAATTATTTAACAACTCTATACCTTCTTCTTTTGATATAAATTCAAACAATCCTAAGCAAGTAATTGTGTCAAATGTATTATGATAATCATTAAAATTGAATTCATTAACAGTCATGTATATTGCTTTTCCCTTATATGTATTTATTGCATAGTTGATTTGCTTTTCAGAAATATCAACGCATAATGGAGTTGTTTTTAAATTTAAGTATTGACCTGTTAAAGTGCCTGGGCCACATGCAAAATCTAACAAATGATCTTCCTTTCTGACAAGATAAGAAATTTTTGTAAAAGTTTTGTTATGCCAAGCTGCTTGTGGACTTCTATCTGAAAGTTTTCCGCTTTTCAGTGCAAGATCGTAATATCCAGGTTCAATTTTATTATTCCAAAATTCACTCATATGTAATTAAAGCATACTAATTGTTAAATTAATTTTATTATCTAACTCAAGTATTTTTGTTTATATCCAACATATCTATGAAAAATATTTCTTTTAATGTTGTCTTTGAGACCAAAAGCTGAATATCCAAATTGATTCGCATCTAGAGATAATAAGGTTTCTTTAATATATTTAGGGTGGTCTTCTATTAATAATTTATTTACATGAAATTTATACCTGTGAATTATCATTTGAAACCATGCGTCAAATGCTTCTTCTGGTTCAGAACCACCTCTGTCACCATAATTATTAAAGTGCCTGTACCACGCTCTTGCAAACCTAGCTCTATCATTAGCGATAATTTCCTTAGTTCTCAAAATTGAGTCATACTGATACAGGGGTGTATTTATTGTTGGAAAATCTTTATGTAATAATTGGATTCCATTCAGTGTTGGTTGGCACAAATCTCCACCACCATTAAGAGAGATGTTTGGAAAATACTTTTTATTGAATGCGTTACACAATCTAGTTTTTACTTGATATCTTTCAGGAGTAAAAATCTGATATTGAGGAAATGAAACAACTGGCGATTTTTTATTTTCTATTAGAAAATTTTTTATTTTATGAAAATCTTTTTCATGAAAGAAGTAATCTAAATCCATTCTTAAAACCCAGTCAGAAGATGCTTTGTCAAATCCTTCTTGAAAATACTGTCCAATTTGCTCCCATGAGAATTCAATTGGCCATTCTTTTCCAGTAATTATTACTTCATCAGCAAAATCCTCGTAGCAATTTAGAGCCTCTTGCCAAGGGTCTTTTCTTTCCTCAGGATTAGTCATTGTTGTAATTATTGAAATTTTCAATTCAGTTTATCCAAGTTAAATAATGTATTATTAAAATTCTTTGAACTATATTTACTGGACACAAGTTTTCTTCCATTTTTAGTAATTTTATTTACTAATTCTTTATTTTCAAAAATAAAATTTATTGCATCTCCCCACTCATTTAAGTTATTGTTTTTTACAAAGTAAATATTTTTAAGATGTTCAAAGTCATTCTCTTTCCAGAATCCGCGAGTTTTTGTAATAATAACAGGTGTCTCAGTAGACATTGATTGTAGGGCTACACTCTGCCCTGATGGTTGTAATGTTTCTTGCAAGGGTACAATTGTCATCTTTGCATTCGTATACAACTCTCTTAAATAAATATCGTCAATTAAATCTTTGTTCCATGAACCTTTAAAAACAGTGACATTACTATTTTTTATATTTTGAAACTTTGAATTTTCGGTAACAACTACAAACTCTATTTTCTCAAATTTATTTATTAAGGTTTTTAAAAAATCAAAATCTCTTTTTGAATCATTTCCAATAAATAATACATAATCATTTTTTTCAAAATTATTTTTTTGTTTTTTCCAAAATTCTGTATCAATACCAAAAGGAATAAATTGAATTTTATTTTTAAATTCTGGATATTTTTTTAATGCGAAATTATATTCTGGTTCTCCAATGAAAACCAGCCTATCTACATTTCTGATCATTAATTTATGTAAAATGTAATGAACTTTTAGAACATACTTTTTATCTGAAGAGCTATTAAACATTCCCATAGCAAGAACTGTAAATTTTGGTTTGTTTTTTGAGAATTTAGAAAAAACTAAAAAAGGCAATATGGAATGTGCAATTCTGTTATTTGTTAAGATAATATTCTCAGAGTTTTTGAGTATTTTCCAATTATTTGGTTTAATAATTCCGGCAAAATCATATTGAAATTTAAATACCTTAAGAAAAATATACTGTACTAGTCTCAAAAACCTATATAAAAAATAGTTAATAGGTTCTTCATTTGCAAATTCTAAAATTTTTACTTTAAAGCCTTTAGACCTAATGTGATGATATCCATAATAAAATTCATCTGCTCTTTGCATGTTGTCAGATAATTTATCTTTTCTTCCGTTAAAGTAAACAAAACAGTAATCATATTTTTCCATAGTTTTATAAGCTAAAATGACGTTTCATAAATATTCGTATTAAGAATTGTAGGCTCAGCCCAATAAACGTTTAATTTAAACTTTTCAATCATTTGGTTTTTCCACCAATCAATTGTTGTATCAATCTTATCGTTACATCTAATGAAATCATCATACAATAAAGAAGCGCATTTGTTTGAAATAAAATAAGCATCAGCGTATCTGCTTGCTCCGTGTCCACCCCATTTAGTTACTTCGTTTTCTTTCTTATAAACTTTTTTAAAAGGTCGCCTTTTAAAATAGGGGATGTGAAAATTACCTTTTCCAGGGCTTATGTAAAACAGATCGAACTCTCTAGGCAGCTTATTCAAATAGTCATGCACATTATTATTAAATTTTTCATCTGGAATAGAATCGTCTTCTAATACAAGACCATAATCATCTTTGCTTTCTGAAATAGTTTTATATATTTCAATATGAGACATAAAATTTGCAATAAATTTATTTTCAATACCTTTAAATTTATTTACTACTTCTTTTTGAAGATTTCTTCTGTCATACATTGTAATAAATTCGTATTCAAATTCTTGGTTATTCAAAACGGTCTCAAGATTTTTTTTTCTATCTTCTAAAAGTTCAAAATGAACTATGTATGTCTTAAATTTTTTATTCATTATAAAAAATTACCTTTAAGGAAGCTTTTAAGAATTCTTTTGGATAGGGTAAGGTTAAAAATTTAGTAGACGATACTATTTTGAGTAAGTCAATTAATGCACCTTTTTTGTAATTAGTAGTAAAGAAGTAATATTTATCAAAATATACGTGATAGTAATGTTGAAAATAATAAGAAGATCTATTATTCATACCCTTTATTGTCCATGGTTTTGAACTTCCTGAGTAGTGTAAAAAAATTATTTTCCTATTAATTTCATTAAGATTATTTGAGAACTCATTAACCATACTGAAATTTAGGTAATTTGATAATTCTAGGTAACTTCCGTCAAAAAATTTATTCAATACGTCTTGATCCCAAAAATTAATATTATCTCTTATATCTTCCATAAGCTCCAAAAGTTTATTCATAAGACTTTCTTTTTTCCACTTTTTATAATCAATCAACATAACTCCGGCATTGAAGTAATTATTGGAATTTAAATTTAATCTGTTGAACACTTCTTCTGTACTTTTATTTTTTATATATTCTGTAGAAGCCCCGACTATGTTGTTTGATTCCTTTAAGTCTTGTAGTGTTGAGCTTAAAATTTCTTCAGGGTTGTTAATACAAACAATATCGCAGTCTAAATATACAATAGAATCTAAATCTTTTGGTAAATATCGTTCGATAAAAAATCTGTAGTATGTTGCTTCGGATACGTGATTTTTTTCAAGATTTGGAAAAGTAATATCTAAATTATCTATTTGATAAAAATTAATTTCATTTATTAAATTAAATTGATTCTTCGAATTAAGATAATATTTTTTTAAACTCTTTGGATTTTTATGAATTACAAATACATTAAATTTTTTTGTGGAGTTTTCATTTAGAGAACATAGGGTAGTTAAAAATTGAATATTATAATTCTCATCTAGACAAAATAAATAATTAATCATTTAACTAATGCTAATTTAAGAATTTAAATAACTTTCTAGAAAAATATTTAATATAATATACTTGGAAAATGTTAATCAGCTCTAAAACTTTTTATAAAAATCATTCTTATGAGATTGCAAGATATAATGATTACTCTTCAGGATCTCTTCATTTAATAAACACTGATTCGAATTATTTAGCAAATAATAACAAAGAAAATGTTGCAAGAGTTAAATTTAATGACTTTACGGTTGTAGAAAATTATATTGAAAATAATAAAAAATTTGCTTTTGTTGTAATTACAGATCTTTTTGAATTGTCAGAGGATATTTATGATTTTCTTTTGAAAATAGGCCAAATTCTAGAAGATGATGGAAAGTTGCTAATTACATCAATAAATCCTAAATGGAATAACATTTTAAAATTATTTGAGGTTTTTAAGTTTAAAAAAAGCACAAAAAGAAGAAGCTATATTAATCCAAAAAAAATTAATAACATAGCAAGATCTGCCGGTCTAGAGTTAATTTCTACTAATACTAGACAAATATTTCCATTTCATATTTACGGACTGGGAACGTTTATAAATAGAATTTTAGAGCTTTTATTCTTTTACTTGAATATAGGCATAAAAACTTATTCATTATTTCGTTTTATAAATATAAAACAAAAAAAATATTCAAAATCAATAATAGTTCCAGCAAAGAATGAAGAGGGAAATTTAGAAGAACTAATTAGTAGAATTCCTAATTTTGAAAGTGAATATGAAATAATAATAATTTGTGGAAACTCATCAGATAATACATTGCGAGTTTCACAAGAAATTAAATTTAAGAATTCTGAAAAGAACATTAAAGTACTTGAACAGGATGGTCGAGGAAAAGCAAATGCTGTTTTTCAGGGGATATCTGCTTCTAATAATGAACTTATTGCAATCCTTGATTCAGACATAAGTGTAGATCCTGAAACTTTATCTCATTTTTTCAAGATTATTGAAGATGGTCATGCTGATTTTGTAAATGGAACAAGGCTCATTTATGGAAAAGAAAAAAATGCAATGCGTCTTTTGAATGTTCTTGGTAATTTATTGTTTCAAGCATTGATTTCAATCGTCATAAAACAAAAATTGACAGACTCTTTATGTGGAACAAAAGTTTTTAAAAGAAGTTATTTGAACCACCTTAATAAGTGGGCTGGTTCAACAATAATAAAAGATCCTTTTGGTGACTTTGATTTCATTTTCTCGGCTGCTTACTCTGGTCAAAAAATTTTAGAATATCCAGTTCACTACAGAAGTAGAAAGTATGGGTCTACACAAATATCGAGATTTCGTGATGGTTGGAAGTTGTTAATATACTTTATTAACTCTTTATATAAATTTAACGTCTCTAGATGAAAGTAATAAATCGAAATACAAAAAAAATATTTCTCATAACTTCATTTGTTATTGGTAATTTGTATATATTTATTTTTACAAATTTATTTTTTAATTCAACATTTGGAGCTGATTATGAAAGGTATATTAATTATCTTGAATATTTCTTTACTACAAATAACAACACCGGGTTGGACCAAGGATCATTATATTTTTTTCTTATCTCAGTAGCTATAGATCTGCACAATGATTTTTTAAATTTATCAAATTTACAATCTTCTTTAAGTTTTTCTATTCAATTAGTAAACACTTTGCTTGTATTTTTTGGATCTTACTTTTACTACAGGTATTTTAAATTTATTAAATTTGATGAAGTCAAAATATTACTTATTTTGAATATTGTTAATTTTTTTCCTCCTTTACTAGCTTTAAGGATAACCATGAAGCCCGAGATTTTAGTCTATGCTCTTGTGCCAATACTGTTACTCCATATAGAACAATTTAAGAATGCCAAGCAACTGCCAAATTTAATTCTAGGGTTTCTTACTTTAACTTTAATAATTAGTACTAAAGGAACATTTTTTGCTATGATTCCTATTTTTTTATTTTTTTTATATAGAGATTTTATTAAAGAACTTGGTAGTAAGGCAATTTTCTTACTTGTATTGTTATTCTCAATAATTGCAACCCCCGTTTTTATTGAAAACTATATAAAAAATGAGAATTCTATTTTAAGTAGAGCTAGCTACGAAAAATATGATAATAAAGCATCTCTAAATATTCTTTATAAAAACCCGTTAGGTAAAAGTCGTCAAATTAATGGACATTCCGTAGATGAGAACACACTAATTGGTATTACACTATTAGATACTTTTAGTGATCACTTTAATTTTTATTGGGATAAAGATGTAAGTTTGTTTAACAAACATAGGAAGAATATTATATTAGCTTCGGAATCTGAAGAATTGATAAGTTTTGATTTTAAAAATAGATTTATTTTTTTTAATGGCCCATTTAAAGATAACGTAGCTTTATTAAGAACTTATACATCGTATTTGTTTACGTTATTACTTTTTATATTTATATTTTTATTTTCTTACAGTGACAAAAAAAACAAAGTCTTTTATCTTTGTCCTTTTATCGGAATGGCTATTTTGTATATTAATTCACTAGGAATACCAGAAAATAACTTTGATCCATTTACATCGGATACATTTAAAGTCTTCTATTACTCACCATTGCTTATTTTGAGTTTTTTTTATTGTTTATTTTTTTTAGTAAACAAAAGATTTTTTGTGTTTTTTTCTATAATTTTTATATTTTTAAATTTATATATTGTTGGGTTTCCAAAACAAGATAGCAGTCAATATTATTCTGAACTTGAAAATTTAAATAGTATAAGTGTTTTATGTGAAATAAATAAGTTAATTATTTATGACATTGACAATAAATCTAATTGTATTGATCAAGAACGTGAAATTTGTCTTAATTATTCAGAAAATGCAAAGTCTAATGATATTTCTGCATTCATGCTTAACAAGTATAAAGTCAACAATGCTGATAAATGTGTAGTTTCTAAATCACATATATTTTCAAATAATTTATTTAAAAAAGCTCCCTACACAAATTTAATCTATTTCCTTATTGTATTGACTTGGTCTGCAAGGCTACGGTTTAATGATTGACCAATTGGGATAATCATCGCCTAAAATTTTAAATATCATGGCCAATGCCCAAACCAATAAAGTTGTTCCATGTATGTCAGGA
>MDSW01070953.1_pt1 | contig 10062 bp, 4 predicted proteins | sample 811171 | NCBI WGS metagenome assembly MDSW01 (sample SAMN05326641, study PRJNA326480) | marine metagenome | isolation source: seawater | place: Atlantic Ocean: North West | collected 2012
ACGATGATAGTGCTTCAGTCTTTACATTTATTCCAGATGCAACCAATACTTCAGAGGTCTTCTCAGGCTCTGCAGGTGATGTAGCCTTTGGTAGTATTACAGTCTCAGGCACTGTAGATGGTAGAGACGTTGCTACAGACGGAACAAAACTAGACGGTATTGAAGCAAATGCTACTGCAGACCAAACTGCTGCAGAGATTAGAACATTAGTAGATAGTGCTTCTGATTCAAATGTATTTACAGATGCCGACCATAGCAAACTAGATGGTATAGAAGCTAGTGCAACAGCCGACCAAACAGCAGCTGAGATTAGAACTCTTGTTGAAAGTGCAACAGATTCCAATGTCTTTACCGATGCTGACCATAGTAAATTAAATGGCATTGAAGCTAGTGCAACCGCAGACCAGACTATTACAGCTGGTACTGGCTTGTCAGGTGGTGGTACAGGAGACGTTACTCTTAACGTTTCAGGCTTAACTGTTTCTGAATTAGCTGGAGGTTCTTTAACTACCAGTGCAGAAGCTTTTGCTGATAATGATACTACATTAATGACTTCAGCAGCTATCAATGACCGTATTGAATCCTTTGGTTATACTACAAATACAGGTGACATAACAGGTGTCACAGCCGGGACAGGTCTAAGTGGTGGCGGTAGTTCAGGAAGTGTAACTTTAAATGTAGACCTTTCAGAATTAACAGACATGACTGCAGCCATGGTAGGCACAGATGAATTTATTGTGCTTGATGCCGGTGCTGATAGAAGAAAAGCAGCTAGTGAAATACCTTTAAGTATATTTAACAACGATGCAGGATTTACCACAAATGTAGGTGACATTACAGCCGTTACAGCAGGGACCAACCTTACAGGTGGTGGAACTTCTGGAGCTGTAACTATCAATATGGCAACAGGCGGTGTCGGTGCTGGTACATATGGTTCAACAGGCAACGGTACCAAAATAGACACTATTACTGTTGATGCTTATGGTAGAGTTACAGCAGTCGCTACTGGTGCAACAGGCGATATAGACGGTGTTACTGCTGGTAGTGGTCTAACAGGTGGTGGTACTTCAGGTTCACCAACTCTAAACGTTGGAGCAGGTACAGGTATTGATGTCGCAGCCGATAGTATTTCTGTCGATGTTTCTGATTTCATGTCAAATGGTTCAAACAACAGAGTGCTAACAGCCACAGGTGCTGATGGTATGAATGCTGAATCAGGCTTATTATTTGATGGTAATGAATTATTAATTAGTACATCACAAGAATCCAAATTACAACTACAAGGCTCATTAAATCCTAGAATAGATTTTTATGAAAGCACAACAAGAAGATGTGCTATTGGCTGGGATGCAACTAACAATGCCATGTACTTTGATAATTTTCAGGGCAATTCTTCTGCTAGTGGTAATTATAATTTTTATGCTGGTGATGCAGATGACCCAGTAAGTATAAGATTAATTGCTAGTGATGGTGATACTTATGGTTATGTTTATGGCGACCATAATAATAACATAGGTTTCTTAGACCAAGATGGTCAATGGGCTATTCGCCATCTTCACGATTCCTATACTGAATTTAGAGATAACAATGAAATAACTTTTGAAGTTGGTAATGGTGCATCTTTACTTGGTAATTATGGTAGTGTAGTTGTAGGAACAGGAGGTAAAGGTAGCTGGTCTGGATATTCCATTGCAGGTCGTGTTGTTTTCATGCATGACGTAAGTACTAACGCATGGGGTATCTATAACGATGTCAATAATGAATGGATGATTCTAGGTGACATAAATGGCACAGTAGGTCTTAGATATGATGGTGTGCATAAATTTGAAACTACCAGTAGTGGTGCAAAAGTGACAGGAGACCTTGACATCACAGGCAATCTTAACAATGTCACAGATATCTATGTAGATGACCAAATAATCCACACAGGCGATACCAATACTTATACACAATTCCATGCTGCTGACCAATGGCGAGTTGTGACTGGTGGTACAGAAAGACTAGAAGTTAATAATACTAATGTTACTTTAAGCAATACTCACCTTCATGTTGATAATGGTACAGCCACAGGAGGTAACAGAATCATTGGTGAGTTCACAGGTAACTCAACAGACAACTTAAGAATTGACTTAATCAACGCAGGTACAGGTACAAATGCTAGGTCAGCTTTTACCATTGAAAACAATGCTGGTAGCCAAGCTGAATTTGGTATGGGTTCATCAGGACACTCAAACATTGCTAATAGACAATTCATGTACAATGGTGGTAATGGTGGTATCAACATTCAGCCCGGTGGTGGTGGTAATGTTAATGTTCTAGGTAACTTAGTAAAAAATAGTGGTTCCTTTAACATTAAACATCCAAAGCCAGAACTCAAAGAAACACACAGACTTATCCACAGTTTTGTTGAGTCTCCAGAAGCCGATAACCTTTACAGTGGTACAGTAACTCTTGTTGATGGTACAGCTACAGTTAACCTAGATACCTTAGCAAGAATGTCAGATGGCACTTGGGTCAACTTAAATACCGATGCTAGAGTTTTTACAACCAACGAAACTGGTTGGGATGCAACCAAAGGTACCGTTAGTGGTAATACCCTAACCATTACTTGTCAAGATGCTACCTCAACCGACACTATATCTTTCTTAATTATTGCAAGAAGAATTGACGAATGGGTCATGCACGATGAAAACTTTGATGACGATGGTCGATTGATTGTTGAAAGAGAAGCTGTTGGTAGTGAAATAGGTGAGCCTTCAGCAGAAAATAGAAAGAAATTTGTTTATGACATGAACTGGAATATTGTTGAACCTAAAGATGGTTACGATATCAACGGTAATCCAATAAACAACGATGATGGAGGTGGATAATGGATATGTTCACCCCCTACATCATTTGGAATGTCTTTATAACTCTAGTTCTAGCTCCATTAATGTTTGGCATTAGAAAAAACGAATCAGAACTGAAAAGACAAGATATTTTGTTAAATAAAACTCGTGAAGAAATAGCAGGACGTTATGTGACTAAACAAGAACTATTAAATAATATGGATGCTGTTATAGACAGATTAGAAAAAATGGATGAAAAAATTGATAGATTATTTGATATAAGGTACAATAAATAAGAGGGAGATATGGCTAAAAAGAAAAAAAATAAATTTGTTGAAAGCATGAAAGACATTATAAAAAATGTTAGAGCTGGATATCAAGAGGGAGATGTTGTCAATAATGATAATAATAATCTTGGTGATGGTAATAATATAGGCGATGGTGGAGGAACCTCAACTCCAGCACCAACTCCAGCACCAACTCCAGCACCAACTCCAGCACCAACTCCAGTACCAACACCGGTACCTACACCGTCCCCAAGTCCTACTCCTGCTCCAACACCGACACCAAGCCCTACACCGGCTCCAAGCCCTACACCGGGTCCAACTCCTACAGCAGCACCAGAACCAACACCATATTCTGCAGATTTAACTTTTACAAATAAAGAAGGAGCAGAACCTTATGAATGGTTTATTGGTGACAAAGGTTATTATATGCCTAGACACTGGGAAGGTAAGGATTCTAAAGGAGGCTTTGAGTTCTTAGAAGACCCTGCAACAGGTGATACATTTATGTGGGTATATGGAGGCCAAACAACTCTTGATAATTTAAACGAAAACGCAAAAGATGTGTTAGCAAATATACACGGTGGTAGAACTATAGACCCTAACTCTGGTGTTGTTAGATATTTACCTTATGAAACTTTTATGCAGTTCTGGAAAGGTTCTGAGGATGATTTACCAGAATATTACAGAGAGAACAGACCAACCCCTGCACCCGGAGAAACACCTGCACCAACACCTGCACCAACACCTGCACCCGCACCAGCAGGTAGACCAACTCCGACACCTGAAGCTGGAGATTCTAGTGTAGATATCGGTGGTGAAGGATATACGTTCAAACCACCTTCGATTCCGGGTTCTTCAAGAGAAGATATTTATGGTTATTACACACCGTTTGGTCAAAAGCCAACAGACCCCGGTATGAACCTTGCTCAGATGCAAAGAGAATATAGAGCTAGAAGTGCTGGAGAGTTACTAGATAAAATTTCCAAAGGCCAAATAAGTATTGAAGATTTAGGAGTTGATGCAAAAGCAGCTCTACTAGACCAAGCTTACAAAGAAGAATTAATTCCTAAAGGTACTGGGATTATATCTGATGATATTAATATTGCTTTAGAAACAGCAGCAGATATAGTTACAACACCATTACAAGAAGGCGAAAGTGCACAAGCTAGATTAGCTACCAGACAAGAAACAGCTAAAATGGATGCTTCTTTAATTTCAGATAGCCCTGAGTTCCAAGCAGCTTATGGTCAACTTTCTGACGAATCTAAAATGAAAGTTGAAGAAATCAGAAAATTATCTGGACCAGCAGTTGCAGCAAGAGTTACCGAACAAGCAGCAAATGCAGCTCAAGCTGAAACTATAGACGGTGTTATATCAGCAGGAGCTTATGTTCCTGAAGTTATAGGAGTAGCAGCACAAATCTCTGAAACTCCAGAAGCTGAAGCACAACAAAGAGAAGCTATTACAGGTGAAGCAGCAACAGGCATGGCTGCAGAAATTATTAATAATATAGGTTTTGAAGCAGCTCAAAGAAGAACTGTTAAAGGTGAAGCAGCAAAAGGTGCAGCAGCTAATATGTTAGCAGAAACAGCTGAAATACCTAATGAAATTGCAGCAGCAATAACCAGTGACCCAGCAAGTGTTGAAGCTCAACTAGATACCCAAGACGTTAATGTTCAAGCAGCAGTAGCAGCCCTACCAATAGAAGCTTTGGTTTCTACACAAATGGAAACTTTATTAGCTGGAATGGATGAGGGAGAAATACCAGTTTGGGCTAGACCAGCAGTTAATCAAGTTGAATCTATTATGGCTCAACGAGGCTTACAAGCTTCTACTGTAGCTAGAGATGCTTTATTTAATGTTATTATACAGCAAACTTTACCGATTGCTCAATCAAATGCTCAAGCTTTACAAACTAGAGCTGCACAAAACTTAAGTAATGAGCAACAGGCTAACTTACAAGAAGCTTCACAGGCTCAACAGTTAAGATTACAAAATTTAGCTAACAGACAAACAGCAGAAAGTCAGTCAGCACAATTATCTCAAGAGATAGGAGTTTTAGGTAGTCAGTTTCAACAACAAGCTGTTTTAACTACAGCTCAACAAGAGCAGCAAGTTTATTTACAAAACTTACAAAATAGACAACAAGCTGCAACACTTAATGCTCAACAAGAACAAGCTATGAAAGCTTTAAATCTAACCAATGAGCAACAAGTAGAATTAGCTAACTTGCAAATCATGAATGAGACAGAACGTCAAAACATGACTGCAGAACAACAAGCTAGATTAAGTGAGTTTAATATTGCAGCTGATTTCTTATCTAAGAATGCTGTATTTGCTCAAGACATGGCTAAAGCTAATTTATCTGCAGAGCAACAAATTAGATTAGCTAATTTAAGTGCACAAAACCAAGCTGATTCTCAAAACTTAACAGCTTCCCAGCAAACTGAACTAGCTAATTTAACAGCTAGAATGAACATGAACATTAAGAATGCTGAACTTGCTCAACAAATGGGTATAGCAAATCTTAATGCTGCTCAACAAAGGGCTATGACCAATTCAAATATGGTCGCTAATATGGATATGGCTAAGTTTAATAATGAGCAACAAGTAGAGTTAGCTAATAGTAAATTTATGCAGAGTGTTACTTTGGCAAACTTTAATGCAGAGCAACAAGCTGTTATGCAAAATGCAACTCAACTAGCTTCACTAGATTTAGCTACACTTGACCAGAGAACTAGAGTAGCAGCTCAAAACTCTCAAGCATTTTTGCAGATGGATATGACTAATTTATCAAATGAGCAACAAGGTCTTATTTTGTTACAACAACAAGAGCAACAAAGATTGTTATCAAATCAATCTTATGAAAACGCAGCAAGACAATTTAATGCTCAAAATGAAAATCAGTTAAACCAATTCTGGGCTAACTTAGGCTCACAAATGGAACAGTATAATGCCAGTCAGATGAGTGCTATGTCTCAATTTAATGCTGCTCAAAGAAATTCTCAAATTGCACAAGAAACAGGATTACAAGCAGATGTTAATAAATTTAATGCTCAAATGGCCAATGCTCTAAATCAATACATTGAAAATCAAAGTTATGCTAGAGAAGTATTTAATTCTCAAAATGCTATGGTTATTGAACAATCAAATGTTCAGTGGCGAAGAGATATAGCAAAACTAGATACTGCAGCACAAAACCAAGTAAATATGATGAACGCTCAAAATGCTTTTGGTTTGACAAGTACAGCACTGGCTACAGCTTGGCAAGAACTAAGAGATGAGTTTGATTATATTTGGAAGTCGGGTGAAAACGGAGCAGATAGAGACGCTAATATAGCAGTTGCTGCGATGCAAGGTGGTGATAATAATGCTTTGAAAAACGACAGTAATATGTCTAGATTGAAAAATTTTTTAAGTTATTTAACAAGTTAAGGAGTAAAAAATAAAATGGGATATTTAAAAAAATTCTTTAAGAAAACATTTAAAGGAATCAAAAAAGCTTTAAAGCCAATAGGAAGAGCTTTGAAAAGAGGACTTGGTGATGTTGGTAAATTTTTTGGTGAGATGGGACCTTTAGGAACTCTAGCCTTAACACTTATGCTCCCGGGAATAGGAGCTGCGTGGTCGAGCTTCGGAACGTGGGCCGGAGCACAAGGAGGACTTCTAGGAGGAGTTATGCAAAGTATAGCTGCTGTTGGCAACACAGCCGGTAAAGTATATTCAAGTGTGACTGGTATGATTAGTGATACAGTCGGTAATATTGCAGCTAATACAATAGGTAAAATTCCTGTAGGAGCCAATAAAAATTTAGCTGATGTCTATAATGGTTTTACTCAATATGTTGGTAATAGAATGGATGATATAAGAATGACTCTAGATTTACCTACACAAAATATTACAGCCGATAGTGTGGTAGCTGACGCAGGAAAATTAAATGAAAAAATAGTTGAAAGAGGCTACACAGATTCAGCAAAGCCAATGGCTAACCTATTAGAACCAGATTTAGCTAGTGTTGAAGTACCAGAGTATGATTTTCAACCATCTATGGAAGCAACAAAAACTTTAGGTAAAGGTTATGACGACCCAATATCTCAAAAAATGAGAAGTTTTACTGATGAAGATTGGAAAGCTTTAGATATAAATCCATTTAAGGACGATGAATTTACATTCCAAGAACTACAAAAAATTGATGGTTATGACAAAGTAGTTGATGTTCCTGTAGGAGATAAAGGTTTTGAGATGGCTTCACCCGAAGAAGTTAGAAAAGCTTTAAAAGATGCAGATGCTTTTGCTCAAGGTGAACAGGTAGATGTTATTACCGGCTTTAAAAGAAAAGAAAAGTATTTTGGTTTAGACAATGAAAAACTAGAATTTTTAGAACCAGAATATACTACAGTACCAAAATCTATTTTAAGTGAAGATGAACTTAAGTTAAACACTAGACTACAATCTTTTGCCGATTACAACAACAACAGAATTGGAAGTTTTGAAAAGTTTGCTGGTGGTGAAGATGCACTTAAAAACTTAAACAATGATGAAATTAGTATGAAATTAAATGCGTTTGATGCTAAAAAGACTTATCAAGGAAGTGCAACTGCATGGGCTGGTCAAGAAGCTTTAGATTATGTATTTAATCCAGAAGAGCAAACAGGTGTAGGTGGTGGAGTTTATATTCAACCTATTCAAACTGATGCTTCAACCTTTAATGATTATACCAAAAATTATGGTACTCAATACAGAGCACAAGGTTTTAGTGGCAATACAGCTAACCTAAGTAGTTTGTACCAAGCTGGTTTTTATGGTAATGACCCTTTTACTTTAATGCAGTTTTATGGTGGCAACAATCAGTCTTATGGTCGAATCCCACAGCCAACAATTAACATATAGGAGGATAAATGGCAGGAATAACACAACCAGAAAATATTAGTAAAATGATGAACTATGCTGGAGCTATACCCGGCCAGTCATTGACTAATAGTCCAGACAATAAGTATGCATGGGAAAATCCACCACAAATGGTTAATAGACGTGAAGCTGAATTATATATACTTGAAGAGCTTACAGATAAAGACACGTTTAATGCTTTGATGGATATGTTACTAGATGGGCTACCTATCGAAACGATTGCAAGAACTTATTTAATGTCAGGTTATTCTAGAGGTCTTTGGAATGTTGATTTGATGTTATTGTTAGCTGAATCTGTTGGTTTTATTATTATGGCTCTTGCTGAAAAAGCAGGTGTAGAGTATGAACTTTATCAAGGTGAAAAAGATGAAGAGAGACAAGAACCAGAAGACCAAGTAAAAAGTTTAGAGACAGTGTTTGATACTGTAAAACAAGGAATTAGCAAAGCTAAACCTTCCAAGCCATTAAGCAGAGAACTGTCAAGTAAAGTTGAAGAAATTAATGTCGAGAGTTTATTATCTCCAGACATGCAGGAGGAGGAAGAAATAAATGAGTAAATATGCAAAGAGTGTTTTAAATAGTGCAGCCTATAAACAATACTCAGGACAAAATAAAAATAATTTTCAAAAATTTTTAGATGTTGCTGAAATAGCTGTAGCTGGAAATAAATTAATTAATAATAATATTAGTCAAAATATTAAAGATTTAGAAGAATCAAAAGAGTTTGATAAAGTTGAACTTAAAAAGAATATTAAGTTTATTGACCAATTTGCAAAATACGATGAAGAAATTCAAAATATTTATAATGGCGATGTTAATGCATGGAGCAGAGCTTTTGCAAGAGATAAATTTAAACAAGATGTTTTATCAAAATCAAATTTAACTGAAAGCCAAAAAGAACAGGCTATTTCTTTTCCAAATAAATCTTATGATGCTGACTTAGATGCGTATGCTAAAAAAGTAGCTGATAATTGGAAAAGTATTCAGAGTGAATTAGATACTATTGGATTACCGACAACTAGCTTAGATGATGCTGAAGAATATATCGATGAATCTTATGCAGATTTTATTCGTGACTTAAGTAAAAGTAGTAGAGTAAATTTATTAAAAGAAGGTTTTAATTTCTTAACAGGTAAAGGGATAAATATAAATAATTATGAAGATTTAGAAGCAAAGTTTAACGACAATGCTTTAGCCGGTAAGTTTAACCAATTAGAAAGTATTGACAAAAAATTTAAATCTTTGTTTTTAATTAGTCCAGAGCTTTCAGCTGCTTATGAAGATGCTGTTTCAAAGGCTGATTTTAGAGCAGATGTTTCACAAAGCTACAGTGAGCTATATGAAAAAGAATATGCACCAGATGCTGATGGTCGAATATTTACACAAAGAGGTAGAGATTTTGTTGTGACATACACAGATGCACGAACAGGTGAGCTTAAACAAGACATTAAATTTATACCTGAAGATAGTAATGCTGAAAAACAAATTAAACAAATTTCGGTAACAAACGAACAGGCCCAACTTTTACTAAATGAAGACGGTTTTGCTCAATATATGAATTTAAGTGTTACCTCCGGTAATCCTGAAAAAGCATTTACAACTGTGTTCGGTCAAGATAAATATAGAGAAAATGTTACTCAAAATGAAAAAAGAGATTTTATCGAAAAGAATTATGCAGTGTTAGAACAAGGCTGGATGAATGCTCAAAATAACTATAAAACCCTGTCAGGTGATTTTAGGCCAGATATTACAACATATTTAAAAGACCCTGTAAATAATCCTAAACCCGGTGATTTCTTTGAATCTTATGAAGAGTTTGTAAATGACAGATTTCGTCTTTTAGACTCTAAAGTTAATACATCTAGTGTCAGTTACAACGAAAACTATATGACTATTGATAGTACATCTTTTAATAGTGAAACTTGGCAAGAATTTATGATGAGCGAAAAAGGAAGTGCTTTTGTACAAGTTTTAAAAGATTCTGTTGGGTCTGAAAGTGAACTACAAAGAGCTGAAGAATTATTTGTTGAAGGAAATGG
>MDSW01186572.1_pt1 | contig 10062 bp, 8 predicted proteins | sample 811171 | NCBI WGS metagenome assembly MDSW01 (sample SAMN05326641, study PRJNA326480) | marine metagenome | isolation source: seawater | place: Atlantic Ocean: North West | collected 2012
AAAATTTTTAAAAGTAATTTTGTTGATTTAAAGCCTAATAATCAAATAGAATTAATGTTTATAGATGCTCCAAAAAGAATGAAATATGTAATTCAATTAATAAGAATTTTTTCAAATTATTGGATTGAAAACAATACTAAATTGTTATTTGAAGATTATAACCAATTCCTATCATATGAGTTACCTGCTACCTTATTTCCAATAAAAAAAAATTTTAGATTTCATACCAATAGATCAGATATAGTAGTTGCTGAGTTTCTTAAAAACAAAATTGATGTTAAAGATTATAAATTAATGAATATAAGAAAATGGGATATTCAAGAAATCAAAAATAACTGGGATGAAATTCATAATATTGGTGATAATGCAAAATACATTGATAAAGAAATTTCAATATTTATGCATCTTTTTGATAATAATTTTTTTGATGAGGCAATTTCTTATGCAAGAGAGAGAAAAATAAACTTCGAAAACTATAAAATAAAAAATAAATTTATTAAAAACTATTTATCTAAAATTGAAAAAATATAAATAAAATTCAAAAACTAATGTTTAAATAGATAATGAAGGTTCTTAGAAACTTGATTTTTATCTAAGTCTATTAACTTGAATATTTCAGAAAAAATTTCTTCATCCCTATCATTAAAATTTTCTCCTATTTTTTTTTCTTTAAATCCTTCAATTTCATAAACTGAAAAATCACCTATATTTTCTGGGTGAAGATTTAAGGTTCTTTTTTCATTTTGATCATAATAACTTAAATACCAATTCTTAAAGTACTGGCCCTTTCTAATAATAGAAAAAGTATAAAATTTATTTTGATTTGAATATTTTAGTGGATTTGCATACTTGTATAAATGATTTGGATCAATGCCGTAATTTTTCAAAATATATCCAATTAAATCAAGTGTGAAAAAATTTTTACTGATTTTTGTTTTCCCACCGTCAAATACTATCATTGGAGTTTTGACTGCATATTCTTCAAAATGAAAGCCGTAAGACATTTTGTTGTCTCTAGTCATATAACCATGATCAGACAAAATTATGTATTCAATATTATTCTTTTTATTAAAATCCTCATTTTCTCTAAAAAATTTTTCTAAGTTTTCTGTCAGTAAGTCTGAAGCTTTTTGTTTAAGATCATTTATATATTTTATACAATTCTTAGCAAATTCATCACCATAGGTCATATCTTTCTTCTTCATTCTTTTATTAAATTGATGACACTCATCTTTTCTAGAAAATTCTTCTTCAGGATCATAATAATTTAAAAAGTCTGCGCCATCTATTACCTGGTCCCATCTTTGATGATAAATATATAAAAAATTTTTTTCTTCATTTATAATTTTTTTTAATTCAGGTATCAAAAGAACCTCTAAATCGTTAGATTTATTTTTGTTTATGGTTTTATTTTTAATGTACTTAGAAAAATTATATTTAAGTTTTTTTGTTATACTTTTGCTGGTTGAATTTATTGGATTATACTCTAAATTTAAAAATCTTGGTATAAAAGCTGTTTGTTCAGTTAAATAATATGACCTTAACCCTTTATAATTTTTTATACCAAAATCAGTTCCTTCAGGAATTGCCGCTCTATGGAAGGTAAACAATCTAAAATTAATTCCTTTATCTTGAAGAGTTTTTATAAAATTGGTTTCAAAAGACTTTGAAAAATCAATCTTATTTTTTTGTAAAGCTTGATCAAAATTTTTAACAGCTGGTTTTCCTGAATAAAAGAATTTAAAAAAATGAGCTGTATGTGGATATATGGTTCTAAAATTTTCGTAAACTGTAGCATCTAGCTCATTCATGAAACTAAATTTATTTTTAGCTTTTTCATTATAGTCATAAATTAAATCAGCACTCCAAGCATCCAGAACTAACAAAACTATATTTTTTTGATCTTTGTCAAATATTTTTTTTAAAAAGAAAGTTGAATATATCATGTGATATGAAAAAAAAATAATAGCTATAAAAAAGAATGATAATGTAACTATTTTGCATCTATCAATAAATTCCTTCAATTTTGAATTATGGCTGATTTTTTTAAGGGAATTTAAAATATCTTTTATATAATTTAGTATATGAATGTTTTTTTTTCTTAAAAAAAAATAAATCAATAATAAAATAAAAAATATCTTTATAATTAAAGACCTTTCGATTAAAGAATAGATTTCTTTAAGACTATCAGCAATAGTTGGAGAAATTGAAAATAAAAAAAAGTAAAAATTTTTGAGTGTACTGTAGATTACTAAATCAAAACTAATTGAGAGTAATATATTAATGATAAAGTAAAGAAAAATAATATTTATTAAAAAAAAAGAGATTTTATGAACAACATTAATATTTTTAATAAAAAATAAAGGTGTCTGAAAAATTAAAAAAAAGAGAGAGATAAAGGTTATATAAATAGATAACGAGTAAAAATCTACTAAAAATAAAAGTGTATCTCCAGCAATAAAATGTAAAAAAAACACTAAAACAACATTTAGAAAAAAAAAAGATGAAATTAAGTGTAATATTCTCATTTATTTTAAAAAGTTAAAAAACTTCCTTAAAAACAATTTAATTATTTTCTTTATCTATATTATTTTCTTTATTTTCTAAATTGTTAGAATTTTTTTTAAATATTTTTTTAAACAACTTTTTGAAAAAATAATATGGTCTAAATATAAATATTACTGCTAATGAGGCAATTGATGCAACAATTAAATTAAAAAAACCCGCTATGAAACCCGGATCAATATAAGCGTGTGCTTTACTGGTTAATAAAAAATAAATTAAAATTAATTTTGTAAAGTTCATTGATCGTATTTCATAAGTATTTCATAACAATTATCAACAACTTTTTCTATATTAGCATATTTTAAATTATAAAAATTTTTAATTTTCTTTTTATTATTTTCCATTTTAGACACACTTTTTTCTAAAAAATAATTCATATTATCTATTTGATTTGGATAAATCTGTGTTCCAAACAAATCCCTTATCTCATCTTCTATAGCAACCAATTTCATATCCTCAAATATATTATTATGTATTTTGTTAGCAGAATTAATATAAAGAACTGGCTTAAAAAAAGGATAAAAGGCCTCGAGTGCAATAGCTGAATAATCAGTAATAACAAGCTTCGATTTCTGAATAGACTCAACATTGTTAAAATTTTGATCAAATATAAAGTTCGAGTTATGTTCAAAATTATTTTTAATTATTTCTAGAGTAATTTTAGATCTTTTATAATGTTCCGGATGTGGTCTAAATATCACTTTATTTTTTAGATCAAGAAGTTTTGAAATAATTTTATATCCATATTTATCTAAACAATTTTCTTTTGAATAACCCCAAGAAGGAGCGAATAAAATATAGTTTTCATGATTTTTTTTTGGTATCTTTAATAAATAATCAAAATACATGTAGCCTGTGGGATAAATTTCTTTTTTTTTCGAATGATTAATTCTTTCTAACTCTCTGAGTTCTTGAATTTGGAAAATTCCATTTGCAAAAATAATATCATAGTTATTAAAAGCTCCCTTTGTTAATTGCTTATGAGTGCTTGCAGCAGCATGAAAAAAAAATATATAATAATCAACCTTTTTGCTTTTTTTAAGAAAAGAATTATCTAAATCAGTCATTGTTAACAAAAAAAACTTTGTTTTAATGAATTTAAAAATTAATAATTTAACTAAGAAATTACCTATATATAAGTTAGTCACATTTTTTTTATCAATTCTGTCATTTTTATCTAAACTTAAATACAAAACTTCATAATTTTGTGAAACTTTTTCAATTAAATCAATTATATACGGTTGATAATTTTTTTTTTCTGAAAAAAATGTGAATTTATAATACTTTGAAAAAAATATTTTGTTCAACAAATTCATGATAATGACCAAACTATATTCTAATTGAAAAATTTCAATTTAATAATATGATAAAAATATATTATAGAAAAATTAATATAAAAACTTATGAGTCAAAAATTATTTGTAAATTCTATTGAAAATTATTTAAAGACAAAAAATAAAACAAATCTTAAAATCTTGAAAATGAGCTTTGAAAAACTCAAGAAAACGAATCTCGATAGGGATAAAAGATACTTAATTATTAAAAAATTAGGAAAAAACAAAAAAGATTTATATAATAAAATGTCCCTTATTGGAAAAATTTCAAATTTAATACCTCAAAATTCAAAGAAGGATTTTATTGTTGAAGTTAAACCAAAAATTAAAATTTTAAAAAAGATAAAAAATAAAATAGATATAAAAAAAAAAACTTAGATACCATCAAACAAATGTTGGCGGTTCGATACATACAGATGGTCCACAGTTAGAAAAACCACCTAAGTATGTTGTGATGGGATGTGTGAACAATTCTGACAGAGGTGGTCATTCAATAATCTTAGATAGTAAAAAATTATATCAAAAAATAAATAAAGACTCTAAACTTAAAAAATCCCTGAATAAAAAATTTTATTTTGAGAGAAGAGGGTTTAGTGGAAAAAAAATATTGAATAAACAAATTTTTACTACCTCCAAAAAAAATTATATTTTCAGATATTTAAGAGATTATATTAATGCAGCTTACGATATTAAAAATAAAAAAATTGCCCCTATAAAATTACAATTATTAAATCGAATTGACCAACTAATGAAAAATAAAAATTTACACAAAAGATATAAACTTATGAAGGGCGACATTATAATCTTAAATAATTTTAGACTTGCTCATGGAAGAACAGACTTTTCTTTAAATAAAAAAAATAGTCAAAGAAATTTATTAAGAATGTGGCTAAAAAAATAAATTTAAAAAAGTTTTTTGTTATTATTTTAGCTGCTGGAATGGGCAGAAGATTAGGTAAAGCAGGTAAAAGTAAACCTAAAACCTTAACATTAATAAACAATCAAACAATTCTGAACTCTTTAATGATGAAATTAATAAATTATAAAGTTGGAAAAATACACTTTGTGCTTGGATATAAATCAAAAATGATATTAGATAATTTAAAAAATTTAAATTTAAAATTTTCTTATAATATTTCAGATAAATTTAAGAAAACAGGACATGGATATAGTTGGTACTTATCAGAAAAAAATTTCATAAAATATAAAAAACCTGTAATAATTATTCACGCGGATATTTTATTTTCTGAAAATTTTTTGAAGAATATAATAAGTTCAAATAAGAATAACATTATAGGGTCTAAAATAATTAAAGATAAAAATTCTCTTAAAAATATATTTAAAATATCCACAATTAATTCGACAAAAATATCTAAAATTTCAAAAAACTTGAAGATAAATAGAGGTATGACTGAAGTAATTGGAATAAACAAAATATCATTTACTTCACAAAAAAAAATTTTTTTATTTCTAAAAGAAAAATTTAAGGACAAACAAAATTTAAAGTTGGGGTGGGAAGATTTATTAGATAAATATATTAGTACATCAAATGATAAATTTTATATTTTAAAAAATCAAAATTTTAATTGGATCAATATAAACACAACTAAAGATATTATAAAAGCAAGGAAAATGGATTTTTAATGAGCTATTTAAAGTTAAAAAATAGGTAACTTAATAATATATTTAAGATATAAGTAAAATTACATTTATGAAAAAAAAAGCAAAAATTTTACTTATCACTCCGAATCTCAAAGGAATTCAAGATGGAGTTAATAGAATCCAGCCATCATTAGGATTAATGTTAATTGCACCAATTTTAGAACAACACGGACACAAAGTTAAGATTTATGACTCAGCTTTAGATGGATGGAACAAAAGAAAAGTTTTAGATCAGAAAAATAAGATTGTAATGATTGGTCAAGATGAAAATGGAATTAGTAAAATTATTTCTGATTTTTCGCCAGATATTGTTGCTATTTCAGTTTTATTTTCTAATCTTTTAGACTCTGCTCATGAAATCGCAAAAATTATTAAAAAAGTAAATAAAAATATAAAAGTAGTTTTAGGTGGCAATCATATTTCATCTGCTGTTTCAGATTTTAAATATTTTAACATGCAAAAAAATAATGGAGTAAATAACATTATCCATGACTTAGAAAACAGCCATTTTGATTATGGAATGGCTGGTGAGGGAGAGTTTTCATTTATTAAGCTTGTCGATGCAATAATAAATAATGATGAAAATAATTTAATGAAAGTTCCTGGGTTGGTAAAAAGAATTTCATATGGAAAATATCACATTAATCCTAATCAGAGTGTTCATGATTTGAATCTTTTGCCTAGACCTGCAAGACATCTTGTTGAGATGGAATCATATTTTGATATTGGTGCTTTTCATTCAGCAAAATCTAGATCAAAAAGAGTATTGAGTGTAATGTGTTCGAGAGGTTGTCCAGAAAAATGTACATTTTGTTCTACACCAACTATGTGGGGTCAAAATATTAGGTGGAGATCAACAGAACACATTATGGATGAAATAGAGAATGACGTGAAAGATTATAAAATTGGCGAAATTCAGTTTGAGGATGACACTATAACAGTTAATAAAAAAAATTTGTTTGCTTTATGTGATAAATTAGAAAAAGTAGGTTTGCCATGGTGCACACCTAATGGAACAAAAGTTAATTATCATTTTAACAAGCAAGATGAAATGTATAAAAGAATGTTTAACTCTGGTTGTTACCAAATAACTTTAGCATGTGAAAGTGGTGTACAGAGAGTTCTTGATAATATAATAAATAAAAGATTGCCCCTTGAAACCATTTACCCTTCTATAGAAAATGCTAAAAAGGCTGGAATGTTAGTTCATACATTCTGGATACTTGGTTACCCTGGTGAAACCTATGAAGAAATACAAAAAACTGTAGATTTTGCAATGAATTCTGGTGCTGATAGTTTCTCTTTTGCAATACTTAGTCCTTTACCTGGTACTCCAATTTATAGAAAAGTAATTACTGAAAATTTGTGGTGGCCTGGAAGATCATTGGATGATGTTCTGTACAGATCATCTTTAATAAAAGTTGATGGCTTTGATAGTCCTGAAGATTTTGAAAAATTCGTAAATGAAACAAGTATTAAAGCTAACCTTTCTCTTAAAGAAAAAGATCCTAAAAGATTTGAATATAAATACGGCAAAGGTAGTACTGAAAAAGCATTAGTCCATCAAACTTGATATTAATAAAATTAAAAAATTTATTTTAGATCTTTAATATTTCTTAAACATGATATATAAATCTCTTGCTGAATCGTGATGGGGAATAATGTGAAAATCATTAGCTGTACCTGCAACGGTAATTCTTAGAAAAGTCCGAGTGCCATCCAGCAAAGACCGTTGTTGAATGAGGGCCAGGAAAAGTCTAATTCTTCTAATATCTATTAGCATCGGCATTTATTAAATGTTTCATTTATCAGTGAAACTTGAAAGGATGTATAGGATGTTTTTAAGATTTTTGGTAATTTCGTTCTTCTTTTTTTTTTCAAGCTTGGTTTTTTCTAAAGAAATTCCAGTAATTGTTATTACAGCGAATAAAAAACCACAATCATTATCAACTATCGGTACATCTGTAACAGTCCTTGATGAAAAATTTTTTAGTAATACCACTGAGTACTTTTTAGGAGATGCACTCGCAGCAAATTCGACTAGTGCTAATTTTTTTCAAAGTGGTGGACATGGAACAGCTTCAGCTATTCAATTAAGAGGTATGCCCAAAAGATACTCTACAGTTTATATTGATGGTATTAAAATGTCAGACCCATCAAGTGTTTCAAATGATTTTGATTTCAATAATATTTTGACTAGTCAAGTCTCTAGAGTTGAAATTTTAAAAGGTAACCAAAGCTCTCTATATGGTAGTGGGGCTGTTGGAGGAACTATTCACATTACGACTAAAAAAGGTGAGCCAGGCTTTAATAGAGATGTGAACTATTTGTTTGGATCTTATAATACGCATAATTTTTCAACCTCTATTTCAGGGGGAGACATATCAAAAAGATATTTTGTAGGCTTACAAAGATTTAATACAGATGGAATTTCTCAAATGACACATAATGACGAAAAGGATAGATATAGAAATAATGGTTTAATAGCTAGTTTTAGCGAAAAATTTTCTGAAAATTTAGAATTTAATAGTAATACTAGAATTTCAGATACTTATCTACAATATGATGCTGTGTGTGTATCAAATTTATTTGGTTGTTCACCTTCCAGAGATCACTCAGAAGAGGCAGATGCGGTAGAAGCGTCTACAAATGTGAATTTAATTTACAAACCTTTTAAGAGTTTTAAAAATAAATTTACTATAGCAAATACTTACTTCAAAAGAATTTATGGTCAAGCGCCTGGCAGTAAGAACACCAAACAAGATAATTATTATGGTAATAGGTACGCAGTTCTTTATCAGGGTGAATATAATTTTAATCTAGATAATAGCATAGTATTTGGTTTAGAGAGAGAAGATGAACAAATGGGATATAATAAAGATGAGTCTGGAAGAATTGACTCTAATGCATATATTACCTCTCAGTATTTTGACTATCAAACTAGAATAACAAAAAATCTTTACAGTACTTTTGGTGCAAGATTTGATGAGCATTCACTAGCAGGTGGTGGTTCAAATGAGGATTCTCATCGAGTAACATTGGCATATATATCTGATGATAAAACTACCAAATTTAAATCTTCTTATGGTACAGGTTACAGATTTCCATCATTATATGAATTGCTTTATGTATGGAATTCAAGAAATAATTGCAATGGGGGAGGAAGTAAATGTGGTGATGTAAATTTTAAATCTGCAGAAAATAGTCGAAGTTATGATTTCGGAATTGAAAAGTCAATAAATCCAAATTTATTTGTTGATTTAACATATTTTAACATACTTTATAAAGATGCTCTTGAGGGCTGGTCTGGTAATAATGCTGCAGGGTCTGGATCTACAACACAAAACTCACCAAGTACAACTAAATCTCAAGGTTTAGAATTTGTGTCAAAATTTAAGTTAAATGAAATTTTAAATTTTGATTTTAATTATACCTACACTCAAACTTACGATGGTGCAGAACAAGACAATCCTAACAATACTATGATAAATTCACAAATGGTAAGGGTTCCTAGAAATATGATTAATTTGATTACAAATCTGAAAGTGCCAGCTTATAAAAATTTAAATGTAAGCTTAAAAACCAAATGGTCTGATGAAGCTAGAGACTATGGAAATGGAAATGCAAACAGAAACGGTTCTCAGTCATTTGCAGACGCAGAGCTTGATAGTTATTTAATTAGTGATTTATCAATTAAATACAATTTTTTGAACAGATATAATTTTTATTTTGATATAAATAATATTTTAGATAAAAAATACGAAACTGCTCAAGATTACTCACAAATGGACAGAAGTTTTAATTTTGGGATAAAAACAAATTATTAAAATTGTTGCAATAAACATTAAAATTTATAAGATAATTTTATGAATTATCTAAAAGTATCACTAGGGATATTTGTGGCTTTAGCAGCCAGTAGATTTGTACCACATCCACCTAACTTTACGAGCTTATTAGCACTAAGTTTTTATGTTCCAGCTCTTATGGGGGTAAGATTTTTACCAGCCCTAATTCTAAGTTTTATAATAACAGATTTTTTTATTGGATTTCATTCTTCAGCCTTATTTACATGGGGCAGTGTGATTTTTATTGGGTTAATCTCAAAGTTTTTTTTAATGAATATTTATACTAGATTTTCAGGAGCTCTTTTGGGTGCAATAATTTTTTATGTGATAACTAATTTTGGGGTATGGTCTTTAGGATCTTATGGTTACACTTTAGAGGGTTTTTTATTATGTTATACATTAGCAATACCTTTCTTTACATATAGCTTAATTTCAACAATTGTATTTTCAGGGATAATTGAAGGTGTAATTAGACTAAATCTATTTAAAGTTAAAATATAAATTAGTATGAAATTAATTTATATTTAAAAAGAATATTTTTTAATATCAATCAACTCTGTAAAAATTTTTTTCAGTGCATAAATCAAGCCAATTGAGCTATTAGTACTGGTCAGCTGCACGCATTACTGCGCTTCCACATCCAGCCTATCAACGTG